>VFQT010000837.1_pt1 | contig 41553 bp, 35 predicted proteins | sample 3512381 | NCBI WGS metagenome assembly VFQT01 (sample SAMN10412376, study PRJNA504923) | tailings metagenome | isolation source: Relicate 2 Philex TSF3 active mining site | place: Philippines: Tuba, Benguet | collected 2017-08-29 | reverse complement strand
CTTCCGCATGGGCGAGCAGGGTCAAACCCTCTCGCCCCTCGACGACACCTTCAGCAAGCTCGGTGGCGGTCCCAGCGGTTCGCTCGGAGAATGGCGTAGTTGGGTTCTTGGCCTCATCGGTTGTGCCGGCGTGAGCGTCAGTATTTATCTCGCGCGCCGTCGCCGCCGCCGTTACGACCTCGGCGTGCGTCCATTCGCCGTCGACGTCGGCCTCGCGGTGTTCGGGTGCATCGTGATCCTCGCGGGCATTGCCTTTGTTGCCGTCGGCTACGAATCGCCGATCTCCGGCAAGCCGACCGGTGTCGCCTACCCGGTCGTGATTCTCATCCTCGTCACCATCGGCATGTTGTACATCGCGCGCCGACGCCGTTTTGGTCGCTACGTCTTTGCAATCGGCGGCAACCCCGAAGCAGCCGAACTCGGAGGTATCAACACCCGCAAGACCTTGATGATGACCTTCGTTCTGATGGGAATCCTCTGTGCCATCAGTGCCGCCATCCAGACGGCGCGACTCGATGCCGCGGTCACCAACCTCGGTGTCCAGAACGAACTCGATGTCATCTCCGCGGCCGTCATCGGTGGCACGTCGTTCGCCGGTGGAATCGGAACCATCACCGGTGCCGTGCTTGGTGCGGTGATCATGCAGTCGCTGCGTTCGGGAATGGTTCTCTTGCGCATCGATTCCCCTTCGCAGGACATCGTGGTCGGCGTCGTTCTCGTCAGCGCCGTCGCAGTCGATGCCGCGTTGCGGTTGGGCAAGCGTCGCCTCGCGGGCATCGCGCTCACCGTCGGCCTGGTGCTGGCCGCTCTCATCGTCCAAACGGGCCGGCAATAGGCAGGAGCCAACGATGAACGACACAAAGACAGCCACCCCTACGCCACTCGTCGAGATGCGCGACATCCGCGTTTCCTTCGGTGGCTTGCACGCCGTCGACGGCGTCACCATCACCCTCAATCCGGGCGAAGTCGTTGCGTTGGTCGGCGGCAACGGTGCCGGCAAGTCGACGCTCATGCACACGCTTGCCGGTGCACGTCCTGCCGACTCGGGCCAGATTCTGGTGAATGGTCAACCGGTGACGATTGCGAACCCGCGCGATGCACGCACGCACGGCATCGAGGTCATCTATCAAAAGCTGGCGCTCGCCGACAACATCGATGCCGCGGGCAACATGTTCCTTGGTCGTGAACTGCACACCAAGACAGGCGCGCTCGACGAGGCCGCGATGGCATCGGCGACTCGCACTGTGATGCAACGCCTCAACCCGCGCTTCAAGAACCTGAGTACGCCCGTCAAATCGTTGTCGGGTGGACAACGTCAGTCGGTGGCCATTGCGCGTGCGGTGCACTTCAACGCAAAGATCCTCATCATGGACGAGCCGACGGCGGCTCTCGGCCCGGCGGAAACCGAACAGGTACGTGAACTGATCACGCAGTTGAAGGCCGAGGGCATCGGTATCTTCCTCATCAGCCACGACATTCACGACGTGTTCGATCTCGCCGATCGCATCAGCGTGATGATGCAGGGTCGTCTCGTCGGCACCGTCGACAAAACCAAGGTCACCAAGGACGAAGTTCTCGGCATGATCATCATGGGCAAGAAGCCCGACGCCGCCGAATAGGGGCGTTTCAGTCGGCCATCACCCGGCGCACGGGTGCGGTATCACCGCGCGAGACGTCGTAGAAGCCGTTCGCTTTGATGCGATGCCAATCACCGGGCTGTGTGTCGGGAAAAGTGACCCGTACGTCTGCGCCGGTGGCGTCGCCGAGGCCGAAGTGGATCCAACCGAGGTCACCGCTCGCGTGACCGCCGCCGACGGTGACTTCGCGCGATGTGATCACGTCGTCGATTCGTACCTCCACCCAGGCACCGATGGCGTTCACGTTCGGAGCGGGTTGGCGCGGTCGCACCGCAATCCAGTTGCCGGTTTGTTTCGGGGTATCGGCGGAGCCTGTGCCGACGTTGCGGCGCACTTCGACCGCGACGCGTCGGTTGACCACAACGAGGTCCAACATGCCGTCCAAGTTCAGGTCGACCAGTGCTGCACCGCGCGACCGTGCTTCGTTGGCGATTCCGGCTTCATTGCCGCGTTCGATGAACGTGCCGTCGTCACGGCCGAGCAACAGGTTGTTGGGGTCGAACTTTGCGTAGTCGATCTGGGCGTCGACGTTGCCCTTCGCGACGAACAGGTCGATCAGTCCGTCGTTGTTGACGTCGTCGAACTCCGGGTGCCACGCCGTCGACGGCAGGATGTCGTCGCCGACGTAGGGTCGTTGGGCGATCACGCCACGCTTGAGTGCGATGTCGCCGTAGGCGGGGCCGGTTGCACCGTCGTCGAGGGTCTGCAGCTTGTTGTCGGCCTGGCTCGTCAGGTACACCTCGGGCTTGCCATCGCCCGTGAGGTCGTGGCTGGCGATGCCCATGCCCCAGATCACGAGGTCGCGCCAGCCGTCCGCCTCGGTGTATTCACGGGGCTCTTCCCCGGGGCGAACGCGCCACAGTTGTTCGCGGGCATTGCGGTCGTAGTTGCGGTCGTTGCTGACGCGCAGGTCGACGTTGCCGTCACGGTTCCAATCAGAGAACAAAAGGGAGAGTGTGCAATGTCCCGGCAGGTCGATGCTCGTTGCATAGCGATTGCCGTCGGGGCGCCACAGTGTGCTCGTGTCGCAGTCGTAGGTGTCGGGCACGAGGTAGTTGCCAAAGGCGAGCGTGGGCAGCGATTCACCGCTCTCCCAGCTTGCCGCGAACGCGGTTGTCCACGAGTTCCCGGGGGAAAGACCAAATGACGTCGACGCGTCCACGAACGTGCAGTCGCCGAGACCGCGCAAGACGGTGTTGCCCTTGCGTCTCAGCACGACAAGGTCGGTCACTGCGTCGCTGTCGATGTCGATGGGGTAGGCACCGGTCACCGCCGTGAGGTCGGTGACCGTCGAAGGCTTGGCTTCGAAACGCAACGCCCCACCGACGGGGCTGCGGTTCACGTACAACGCAGCAGGATTCGCTCCGCCCGCGAAGAACAGCTCGGGCTTTTCGTCGTCGTTGCAGTCGAAGGTGGCGACCCCGCCACCAACGAAGTGTTCGAACTCGCCGCCGTACACATGGTCGATACCCGCCGCATACGCCTCGTCGGCGAATCGCGGAACGACGGGGCCCGAATCCCCGCCGCCCGAACTCAAGACGACGAATCCGCCGGCAACGATTGCGACAAACGGCAATGACAGCAACCACCGCCGTTTCATGGCGCCCTACTTGGCGTCGGGAACGGGAAGTTCAGCCACGATCAACCAACGCGATCCGGTTGCCCTGCGCATGGCCCACATCGTCTCGAATGGCGCTGCGTCGCGGGAAACGACCGCACCCGACTCATCGCGGGTTTCGGTGGTCACGGTTCCGCGCGACACCATGCCCAGGCTGAGGCCGTCTTGGCGGCCGAACGGCACAAGCAACGTGACTCGCACGTTGTCGATGTCGTAGTTGTCGATGACGGTTCTGCCGGTCGTTTCCGCCGTCCGCAGCCGTTCGCGCAGTGCATCGAGGCGATCACCGTGGTTCACCGCTTCGAGAAGCGCCGTGTCTCGTTCGATGACGGCCTGTGATTCGAGGGCAAGGTTCTCGGCCAGCGTGAGCACGATCGCGCGCGCACCGTCGACATCGATCTCGTGGTTCCAGTTGATGACGTCGTCGTCGACGGTGATCGCCGGGAACGTGGCGGGGTCGATGCGTGTCGATAAGCGACCGATGAGGTTTTCCGGTTCCCCCGCGAGAACGCCCTGGGCCGAACGTCCGCCGATCGACAGGCCTGCGACCACGAGAATGGCAACCGACGCAAGGACGGTGCCGCGGCGTACGCGCGTGGCAAGGGCTGCGTCGCCCGATGGTCCGCTGACGATGCGACGCAAAACGCCAGAGAGGCTGTCGCCGCTGCTCTTGGCCGCGGGCAAGAAACGCTCGAGGAAGGGTCGGGCCGCCGTCATCACGGTGAGGCCGGCGAGCAGCGCAACCTTTGCGCCGAATTCGGTTTGTTGCGGTGCCATCAGCAACACACAGACGACGCCGACAAGCGCGCCGAACAGGGTGCGTCCCGCCCGGCTTTGGGGCACGGTGCGGGGGTCGGTGATCATGAAGTAGGTGAAGATGAAAATTTCGGGCGAGGTGATGATCGTCAACCACAGGTCGTTGCCGCACACGGGCTGGAATGCCCAGCGCGCGGTGAAGCACTGACCCGATGCGGCATTCATCGCGGTGCCGGCACACAACACCAACCAGAACGAGACGACCGTCGGCAACAGGCCGAGTCGCCGTGTCACGAGCGACCCGCCGACGAGAATGACGGCATAGGCGATGATCATCGAGGTGTTCGACAGGGGCGCCCACCAAAAGTCGAGCGGCTCGACGCGACCGCTGCCGAGGACGATGAAGGCAATGACGAGACCGAGGTTCGAGGGATTGAAGACGTGAGAACCGTTGCGTTGAATGACGAACTTGGTCAGCAGGGAGAACGCAGCGATTCCCGAGAACATCCACCAGTGGTGGAAGGTCCAGTGGTCACCGACGGGCGTGCTGGGTACCCGCAGGATGAGGGCGATGCCGCTGCCGGTGAGCATTGCACTGGCCGGCCAGACGAACGACCGCGTTCTGTGGAACGTGATGGCGACCTGCATGATCGCGCAGGTGAGAATCGCCGAGAGGATTTGCGGAACGCTGACGTGAAAGCCGAGGCCGACCTGGCCGAGGGTGTGCAACGTGATGACGATTGCCGCCACGTGCAGACGTGAGTCGAGCAACCGCGGCAACACCACGGGATACGACCTGCCGCGGATCGTGACGCTACGGGGCGGGGCCGGCGCGGGGGCGTTCGGCGCAAAAAGATTCGTCGTGTGCACGGCCCCCATGGGTACGTGAGGTTAGTCGCCTACCCCCGCGCGGGGGAATGGGTCGCCGGTCAATATTCTCAGGCCGACAGTGGCGGCGGGGGAGGCCCGAAACGGTTCTCGCCTTCGGTGCCCGCCTGAGCCCAGAACACGAGGTTCACGATTGGCAGCAACAGCCACCAGCCGCTGCGGTTCGTGTCGTGCATGCGGCGAATGCCGAACATCACATGTGGCACGACGGTGACGAATGCAAAGACATTGCCGAGGTCCTTGGAGACACCGCTGAGGATCAATTCGCCCGCGACGATGAAGAGAAACCACCACCAGAAATCCGCCCGACGCGCACGCGTCTTGAAATTGATGTAGTTCTGAAACCCGATTTTGACGGCGTTGACGATGGGCATGGCGCCAACCGTACCCGCCGCTCAGCGAGCGACACCGTGATCAGCGAGCGACACCGTGATCAGCGAGCAACGAAGTACTTGGCGCGCGGGTGGTGGCAGATGATTGCCGAGGTGGTTTGCTCGGGTTGGTACTGCCAGCCGGTTTCTTCGTTCACGATGATGCCGAGGCGACCCGCTTCGAGAAGATCGGCCACCGTCGCGTTGTCTTCGAGGTCGGGGCAGGCGGGGTAGCCCCACGAGTAGCGGCCGCCGCGGTATTGCTGGCGAAACAGGCCGTGCAGGCTGGGTCCGTCTTCTTCGACGAAGCCCCATTCGGTGCGGATGCGATGGTGCCAGTACTCGGCGAGCGCCTCGGCCATCTCGACGCCGAGGCCGTGGAGCACGAGGTAGTCCTGGTACTTGTTCGCGGCGAAGAGTTCCGCCGCACGGTCGCTGACGGCCTGGCCCATCGTGACGATGTGGAACGCGGCGTAGTCGGCTTCGCCCGATTCGACGCTGCGGAAGAAGTCGGCGATGCAGAGGAACGGCTCCTCGTGCTGTCGTGGGTAGTGGAAGCGCGCGCGTTCGGTGGTGCGCGTGTCGTCGGTCCACACGACGAGGTCGTTGCCGTCGCCGTTCACGGGGAAGTAGCCGTACACCACTTGTGGCACCAGAACGCCGGTCGCCTTCGCGGTCGCGAGTTGCTCGCGCAGGATCGGCCTGATGCGTGCCTTGAAATCTTCGTCGGATTCGCCCCCTTCGGGACGGAACTGCCACTGGTTGCGGAACAACGCCGTTTCGTTGATGTACGCGGCGATCTCGTCGATGCCGATGCCCTTCACGACCTTCGATCCGAGGAACGGCGGGGTGAAGACGTGGTTGTCGACGGCGACTTCGGGCGAGCGCTTCGGCGGGTCGACCGGGGCACGTTCGGTTTTCGTGCGCTCGGGCAACACGCGTCCGCTGGGTACGCGACCGAATTCAGGATCATCGACTCCGCCGCGCTTCATCTCCATCAACTTGTCGAGGGTGTTGAGGCCTTCGAAGGCGTCGCGGCCGTAGAAGACCCGGCCCTGGTAGACCTCGCGCAGGTCTTTTTCCACGTAGGTGCGGGTGAGCGCGGCGCCGCCGAGCAGAACCGGCAGGTCGGCCATGCCCACGTTGTTCAGTTCTTCGAGGTTCTCGCGCATGATGAGCGTGCTCTTCACGAGAAGTCCACTCATGCCGAGGGCGTCGGCGTTGACTTCCTTCACCTTGGCGATCATGTCGGCGATGGCGACCTTGATGCCGATGTTGTGCACCTCGTAGCCGTTGTTTGTGCAGATGATGTCGACGAGGTTTTTGCCGATGTCGTGCACGTCACCCTTCACCGTGGCAAGAACGAGGCGACCCTTCGAGGTTTGTCCTTCGATCTTTTCCATGTGCGGCTCGAGGTGTGCAACCGCGGTCTTCATGGTTTCGGCGCTTTGCAGAACGAAGGGCAGCTGCATCTGTCCCGAACCGAACAGTTCTCCGACGACCTTCATGCCGTCGAGGAGGATGTCATTGATGATGGTGAGCGGCGCGATGCCTTGCGTCATTGCGGCATCGAGGTCGTCGGTCAGTCCATCGCGTTCGGCGTCGATGATGCGCTGCTTCAGGCGCCGGTCAAGCGGCCAGTCGGTGCGGTCTTCCTTCACCGCCGCGACCGACTGCACGTCTTCGAACATCGTCAGCAGCGCGGTGAGCGCGTCTTGGCCTTCGTACGGCTGGTCCCAGATGAGCGCGTTGCACGCGGCCTTCTGGTGGTCGGGAATGCGCGACAGCGGCAGGATCTTGCTCGCGTGGACGATCGCCGAGTCGAGCCCTGCCTCGACGCATTCGGCAAGGAAGACGGAGTTGAGAACCTGGCGAAGCGCGGGCTTCAGGCCGAAGCTGACGTTGCTGACGCCGAGCGTGGTGAAGGCACCGGGGATTTCGCTCTTGATGCGGCGAATGGCCTCGATGGTTGCCATGCCGTCGCGACGCAGATCGGCGTCGCCGGTGCCGAGCGGGAACGTGAGCGCGTCGAAGATGAGGTCGCTTGCGCGCAGGTCGTAACGCTCGGTTGCGATCTTGTGCAGCCGGTGGGCGACTTCCATCTTCCATTCGACGTCGCGCGCCTGACCGCGCTCGTCGATGAGCAGGCACACCGCGGCGCAACCGAAGTCGCGGGCAAGGCTGAACACCCGGTCGAGACGGCTGCCCGGCTCTTCGCCGTCTTCGAGGTTCGCCGAGTTGAGAACCGCGCGACCACCGTTGTGGCGCAGTGCGGCTTCCATCACCTCGGGTTCGGTGGAGTCGAGCACCAACGGCACGCTGACCTGCGAGGCGAAGCGACTTGCGATTTCATCCATGTCGACGGCGCCGTTGCGACCGACGTAGTCGACGCAAACGTCGATGACGTGCGCGCCCTCGCGCACCTGGTCGCTACCCATCTTCGTGCAGCCGTCCCAGTCGCCGGCGAGCATGAGATCGCGGAAGGCCTTCGAGCCGTTGGTGTTGGTCCGCTCGCCGATGATCAGAAACGAATTGTCCTGATGGATAGGTACCGGCGAATACAGCGAGGTGAGCGACGGCTCGAGAACCGGGTTGCGCTTGGCGGGCGTCACGTTGCGCACTGCCTCGACGACCTGTCGCAGGTGTTCCGGTGTCGTGCCGCAGCAACCGCCGACAACGGTGATACCGAGGTCTTGAACGTGGTGTCGGTGAAAGGTTGCCAGTTCAGCGGGCGTGAGGTCGTAGTGCGTGCGACCATCGACGACGCTGGGAAGGCCCGCGTTCGGCAGAACGGAAATCGGGATGGGCGAGTGCTGCGAGAGATGACGCAGGTGCTCTTGCATCTCGGCGGGCCCGGTGGCGCAGTTGATGCCAATGACGTCGGGGCGCATTGCTTCGAGCGCGACGAGCGCGGCGCCAATCTCGGTGCCGACGAGCATGCGGCCGGTGGTTTCCATCGTGACCTGCACCTGGATGGGTACTTCGCGGCCCACGATCTTCATCGCCTTGCGACAGGCCTGCATCGCGGCCTTGATCTGCAGCAGGTCCATGCAGGTTTCGATGAGGAACAGGTCGCTTCCACCGTCGAGAAGCCCGCGTGCCTGCTCGACATACGAGTCGTGCAGTTCGTTGAAGCCAATGTGGCCGAGGCTCGGCAACTTGGTGCCCGGTCCAATTGAGCCTGCGACGAATCGACTGCGACCGTCGGTCTCGAAGCCGCTTGCCACTTCGCGGGCAAGACTCGCGGCCGCGACGTTCAGTTCGTAGGCACGTTCGGGAATGTCGTATTCGGTGAGCACGGTCGAGAACGAACCGAACGATGCGGTTTCGATCGCATCGACTCCGACTGACAGGAATGCCTCGTGCATCGACTGAATGACGTCGGGTCGCGTGAGGCACAGCATTTCGTTGCATCCCTCGAGCGCCGGACCACCGAAGTCGTCGGGTCCGAGATCGAGGCCCTGAACGAAGGTTCCGAATGCCCCGTCGAAGACGATGACGCGCTCGTTGACTGCTTCGAGGTAGGTCTGACGTGCCATGAGACTCACAAGTTATCCGCACACGATCGGGCCCGATCGTGCTTTGCGAACTAGCGTCCATGTCACATGGCACGCCAACCGATCTACACACGTGACGGAGACGACGGGACGACCGGTCTCTTCTACGGCGGTCGCGTTCCGAAGGATTCCGAACTGCCCCGCGCATACGGCACCGTCGACGAGGCGCAGGCCGTTCTCGGTCTTGCACGCAGTGCCGCAGCGAACAACACGGGTGATGCCCGGTCGGCCGAAGTCGTGAAGATGCTCGAGCCCTTCATGCGCGATCTGTGGGTATTGATGGCCGAACTCGCGACGCTGCCCGAGAACCGCCACAAGCTCGTTCCGGGCCAGTCGAGCGTCGCACCCGACATGGTCGACCGCATGGAGCAACTCATCGACCACCTCGACACGCAGTTCGAACCGCCAACCGAATTCGTCGTGCCGGGCGAGCACCCCGTTTCGGCGTGGCTCGACCTCGCCCGCACCGTCGTGCGCCGTGCAGAGCGTCATTCCGTGGCCGCGGCCCCGCCACCGTCGTATGTGGTCCCGTACCTGAACCGTCTGTCCGACTTGTTGTGGACGATGGCGCGTTGGCAAGAGGGCAAGAGCAAGCCCGTGCGCACGGTTTCGTAGTTCTCGGGTTTCGTAGACTGCTCGTGTGAGTATTTCTTTCAAGGTTTCCCGTTCGTCATCCACATCCGAGGCAGTCGGTGTCGTCGTTGCATCCGACGGCGCGGTTCCCGCCGAGCTCGGCCTCAACCGCAAGCAGTTGTCGGAGCGCGGCTTCGATGCGAAGGCCGGCCAAACGCTCGTGCTTCACGGCCTGCGTGGTTCGCGCATCATCGTCGCCGTTGGTATCGGTGACCCGCGCAAGTTCGGTCCGACGGAAGCGCGCAACACTGCGGCCGCACTTGCGCGCGCGGTATCGAAGTCGTCATCGGTATCGACGGGTCTCGCCGATGCGGGCACGGGCAATCGCGCGCAGATTGCGCAGGCTGTCGTCGAAGGTTTCCGTCTCGCAACGCACCGCTACACGGATCTGAAGAACGACAAATCGTCGGTGTCGAAAATCGAGTCGGTGGTTCTCACCGCGTCGTCGAAGTCGTCGTCGGCGGTACGCAACGGTGTTGCGCGCGGCACCACGGTTGCCGATGCCGTGTGCATGGCGCGCGATCTGGCGAACATGCCCCCCGCGTATCTCACCGCACGCATGATGGCCGACCGCGCCGTTGCCATCGCCGAGGCGACCGGCCTTGGCGTCACCGTGTACGACCGCGACCAGTTGGCGAACATGGGCTGCGGTGGCATCCTCGGCGTGAACAAGGGCAGCACCGAGCCGCCACGAATGGTGAAACTCGTCTACACGCCCAAGTCGGGCACGAAGATGATCAAGGGCCGCAAGGGCCATGTCGTGCTGGTCGGCAAAGGCGTCATGTACGACTCGGGCGGTATTTCGCTGAAGCCGTCCGACCCTTCTCACGCGGTCATGAAGATGGACATGTCGGGCGCAGCCGCGGTTCTCGCCACGATGAGCACACTCGCATCGTTGAACTGCAAGGTGCAAGTGACGGCGTACCTCATGTGCACCGACAACATGCCGTCGGGCTCGGCGCTGAAACTCGGTGACGTTCTCACGATGCGCAACGGCAAGACGGTGGAAATCCACAACACCGATGCCGAAGGTCGACTCATCCTGGCCGACGGCTTGTCGCTGGCTGCCGAGGCCAAGCCGCACGCCATCATCGACATCGCGACGTTGACGGGTGCTTGCATCGTTGCGCTCGGCGAAAAAGTCGCCGGTGTAATGGGCAACAACGACGGTCTTGTCGAGCAGTTGCGCAAGGCGTCATCGCGCGTCGACGAGCCGATCTGGCAACTTCCCCTGGTGAAGGACTACCGAAAGCTCCTCGATTCGACGGTGGCAGACATGCGCAACATCGGTGGTCCGTACGGCGGCTCCATCACCGCAGGTCTTTTCCTCGGCGAATTCGTGGGCGACACGCCGTGGGCGCATCTCGACATCGCGGGGCCGATGAAGGTCGACGGCGATGACGGTTGGATGCAAAAGGGTGCAACCGCATTCGGTACGCGCCTTCTCATCGACACCGTCTGCAACTTCACTGCCGTCTAGGCGACGACAAATTCGTTCAGGAGACGTAGATGGCGTGTGCGTCGCGCAAGTAGCGCGGCAGGCGGGGCAGATACCGATCGGGGAGAAGCGGTACCCGCGTGCGCACGGCCAGACCATTTGCGTAAGTCTGCGCTAAACCGAAAATCGACAGACGTTCGATTGCGCGTGTGAACGGCGACTCGTGGCCGGGCCGGTACGTGGTGCCCAGGGCTTGTGCGGTTTCCACGAGGTCGAGCTCGAACCCGTCGGGGTAGTGGTCGAAGCCGCTTGCCAATCGACGTAGCAGCCACGTGGCTGTCGGGCCGAGAATGCCCAGCCAGAACTGCTCGACGTAGTCGCTGCGTGCAGGAAAGCCTGTCGAATCGAAGATCGGGTCGACCCACGGGTAGACGGGCATGGTGGCGTTGATGGTTGGTGCTGTGAGTGTCATGTCCCCATGTGTGCGAATGGGGGCGTTACCTAGACTTTCCCGTGATGGATTCCCGGTCGGTCGACGATGCTCTCAGGTTGGTCGGTGCGGCGCGGCGTATCACGGTTCTCACCGGCGCGGGGATCTCGACGAGTTCCGGCATTCCGGATTTTCGTGGTCCGAACGGACTGTGGACGAAGAACCCGAAAGCCGAGAAGATGGCGACGCTCAAGCACTATCTGGAAGACCCCGAGGTGCGCGAGTTGGCATGGCAGAACCGCATCCACTCGCCGGCGTGGACGGCGCGGCCGAATGACGGTCACCTTGCATTGGTCGAACTGGAACGCCAGGGACGGCTGCATGCCTTGGTCACGCAGAACATCGACGAACTTCACCAGCGCGCAGGCAACGATCCCGATCGGGTGATCGAGGTCCACGGCACGATGTTCCGCAGCGTGTGCTGGTCGTGCGGCGACAAGTTGCCGATGGCGAAGACGCTCGAGCGCGTACGCGCCGGCGAGGCCGATCCTCCGTGCCGCGAGTGCGGGGGAGTGCTGAAGAGCGACACAATTTCTTTCGGCCAGGCGCTCGTGCCCGAGGTGATCGCGCGTGCGATGGCCGCTGCCGAAGCGTGCGATCTGTTTCTGGCGATCGGTTCCACGCTGTCGGTGTTTCCGGCGGCGAACGCGGTGCCACGGGCCAAGGCGGCGGGTGCAAAGGTGGTGATCGTGAACGGTGGGCCGACCGAGATGGACCGGTTCGCCGATGCGCTGGTGGTCGGGGACATCGGTGAGGTGCTGCCGGGCCTGGTGCAGTTGCCCGATTGACGGCGGGGGAATTCCCGACCCGATAGGTAGGCTTTTGCCATGGCCAGTTTCCGTGACCTTTTGTCCCAGGCGAAGGCATCCATCACCGAAGTCGACACCAACGAGGCGCAGCGGCGAATTGCTGCGGGTGGTGTGGTGGTGCTCGACGTACGCGAACCCGACGAGTTCGAACAGGGCGCGTTGCCGGGTGTGTTGCACATCCCGCGCGGCCACCTAGAAGCGCAGATCGAAGGGCGCATCACCGACAAGTCGGCACCCGTCATCGTCTACTGCGCGGGCGGTGTGCGCAGTGCGTTCGCCGCAAAGACGCTGGCGGAGCTTGGCTACACCGACGTCGTCTCGATGGACGGCGGCTTCGGTCGCTGGAAGGACGAAGGCAAGCCGTGGAAAACACCGGTGTCACTGACGGCCGACCAGAAGAACCGCTACCAGCGGCATTTGCTGTTGCCCGAGGTCGGGGTCGAAGGCCAGGCCAAATTGCTCGATTCGAAGGTGCTGATGCTCGGGGCCGGTGGACTTGGTTCTCCTGCCGCCTTGTATCTCGCGGCGGCGGGCGTGGGCACGATCGGCATCGTCGACATGGACGTCGTCGACGCGTCGAACCTGCAGCGTCAGATTCTGCACAACCTCGATCGCGTCGGTGATCGCAAGGTCGACTCGGCGAAGAAGACACTGACTCTCATCAACCCCGACGTCAACGTCGTCACTTACGACACGCGACTCGACGCGAGCAACATCATGGACATCATCGCCGGCTACGACGTGATCGTCGACGGTGCCGACAACTTCCCCAGCCGTTACTTGCTGAACGACGCCAGCGTCAAGCTCGGCATTCCAGTGGTGCACGGTTCGATCTTCCGCTTTGAAGGAATGGTCAGTGTGTTCCACCCGCTGCGAGGGCCGACGTACCGCGACATGGTCCCCGAACCGCCGCCGGCCGAACTCGCGCCGTCGTGCGCCGAGGCCGGCGTTCTTGGCGTGCTGCCCGGCATCGTGGGTTCGATCCAGGCACTCGAGACGATCAAGTTGTTGCTCGACCTCGGCGATTCGCTGATCGGTCGCGTGCTCGCCGTCGACACCACCGACATGGTGTTCCGTACGTTCAAGTTGCGCACCGACCCGAGCAACCCGGTGACCCACGACAACCGCGATCGCATTCAAGTGAAAGATCTCGAGGGCCTCTGCGGCCCGCAGATGTCGCATTAGTCGGGTCCGTTTGGGCTCAATCTTCGCGGTCCGCTCATTTAGGCTGACGAGGTGCCCCATGCCCCCCGTCATGTCGCCGTGGTCGGCGCCGGTTTCTCCGGCGCGGTGATGGCCCGCGAACTCGCCGAGGCGGGCCATCGCGTCGAAGTGTTCGACTCGCGTGCGCATGTCGCCGGCAACTGCCACACCGAGCGCCAAGAGGGTGACGTGATGGTGCACGTGTACGGGCCGCACATCTTCCACACGGCGCACGAACACGTGTGGGAATACATCAACCGTTTTGGCGTGATGATGCCCTACAACCACCGGGTCAAGGCCACTACGCAGGGCCGTGTGTTCTCGTTACCGGTCAACTTGTTGACGATCAACCAGTTCTTCGGTGCCACGCTGGCGCCGAACGAGGCCGAAGAGTTCATTTCCTCGAAGGCCGACACCTCGATCACCGATCCCCAGACCTTCCGCGACCAAGGTCTGCGGTTCGTCGGACCGGAACTGTATGCGGCGTTTTTCGACGGCTACACGCGCAAGCAATGGGGGGTCGACCCCGATGACCTTCCGGCATCGATCCTCGCGCGCCTGCCGGTGCGCTTCAACTACGAAGACTCTTACTTCAACCATCCCTACCAAGCGATTCCGCGCGATGGTTACACGCCGATCGTTGCGAACATCCTCGACCACCCGTCCATCTCGGTGTCGCTCGGTGTGTCGAAGTCGCGTGCCGATCTCGCCGGATTCGACCACGTGGTGTGGAGTGGACCGATCGATGCGTACTTCGATTTCGAGCACGGTCGCCTCGGCTACCGCACGTTGGATTTCGAAAAGTCGGTGCACGAAGGTGACTTCCAGGGTTGTCCCGTCATGAACTATTGCGACCCCGACGTTCCCTACACACGCATCACCGAGCACAAGCACTTTGCGCCGTGGGAATCGCACGATCGCACGGTGACCTACCACGAATACAGTCGGCTCTGCGATGACGACGACGTTCCGTACTACCCGATTCGTTTGGTGAAGGAAAAGGACCAATTGCGCAAGTACGTCGACATGGTGTCGGCGCTGCGTAACGTCACCTTCATCGGTCGTCTCGGCACGTATCGTTATCTCGACATGGACGTCACGATCCACGAAGCACTCGGCGCCTCGCGCGCGCTTCTCGATGCCTGGGGTGCCGGGCGTGACGCCGCACCATTCTCGGTGGACCCGCTGTGACCTGGACACCACCTTTCGCCGAATCGCACCTGTTGCAGCGCATCCTGCCTGCGGGGCCGGACGTTCTCGAGCCACCGCTGTACGTGCGTCATGGCGACGGGGGCGAGTCGTATGACACGTACTTCGGTGTCTTCCATGCCGCGCGTTGGCGCCGCAAGACATCGGTGGGTGAACTGCACGTCGCCGTCGAGGTCGATGGTGCGGCGGATGTCGAAGTCGTTGCCGTCAAACGGATGAGCGAAAAAGTCGTCGAGACGGCGCGGGCCTCGTCGGCCGGCACGGTGTCGATTCGATTGGTTGATCTCGCCGACACGAACGTCGACTCGTACTACGTGCGGATTCGTGGTGCACGTCTCGTGCGCGGGGGTTGGTATGCAGCGAACGCCCCGCTGCGCGACGTCCATCTCAATGCGTGCATCACCACCTTCAACCGCCAGCCCTACGTCACCGCCAACGTCGAGCGACTGCGTCGACTCGCACGCGAGGTTCCCTCGGTCGCCGAGGCCTTCCGGGTCACGATCGTCGACAACGGCCGCAACCTCGAGCTTCCCCCCGGAGACGGTCTGTCGGTGCGCGTTGTTCCGAACCCGAATCTCGGAGGAGCCGGCGGTTTTGCACGCGGTCTGATGCATGCGCGCAACGACGGATGGACCACGCACGTTCTCTTCATGGACGACGACATCACGATGGAAGTCGAGTCCGTCGTACGCGCGATCGCACTGTTCCGCTACGCCACCGATCCGCGCCTTTGCATTCACGGGGCGATGATCTCCGAGGAAATTCCGTGGATGCAGTTCGAGGCCGGCTCGCACTACGCATGGCGCTACACCTATCCGCTTCGCGCAGTGGGCCGTGAAGACGATCTGCGCGACCGCATCACGGTGCTCGCCGACGAGCCCGAGTCGCAGTTCGAGTACACCGCGTGGTGGTTCACCGCGTTTCCGATCGCGGTTGGCAAGGACAATCCGTTGCCGGTTTTCGTTCGCGGCGACGACGTTGCTTTTGGCCTGATGCACACGGGCGAGCACACGATCACGATGAAGGGCGTCGCCGTGTGGCACGCCGACTTCGCTCTGAAGAACGGACCGATGACGCTGTACTACGAGACGCGCAACATGCTGCTGATCGAAACACTCGTCTACGACAAGCATCGTTGGTACCACACGGCGTATCGCACGTTGTCGTTCGGATTCCGCAACCTCTTTTCGTTGCGGTACGCGAGTCTCGAATACATGTTGAAGGGACTCGACCACTATCTCGAGGGGCCCGACTTCTGGCGGAACGTCGATCATTCTCAGATGCACGACGAAGTGCGCACGTGCCCCGAGGAAAAGGCATCGCCCCTGCCACCCGAGCTTGCCGCGCTGCAGGTGCCGGCGGGCATCCCGAAACCCATTCGTTTGTTGGGGTTCATCGCTGCGGTGCCTTTGGTTGGCGGTTACATCCTGCCGAAGTGGATGTTGCGCAAGCGCACCACGGTCGCGCCGATCAACTCGCGTGCCGTCGGTCTGGCGACCCGCAGTACAAAATTGCTTCACCGTCATCCCCGGCTCGACGAGGGTTACGTCCTCGATCGCGACGCCGCACGCTTCTGGGCCGATATGCGCGCATTGCGCTCCAGCCTCATGCGTCTCCGCCGTGAGTATCCACGCCTGAAGCGCGAGTACCGCGCCTATTACTCGGAGATGGTCAGTGACGAGTCGTGGTGCCGGCTCTTCGGCATCACTGAATCTGAGCTGAAGTCGTCATCAGCGCCAACCAAGTAGGTCGGTTCACGACGCCGCTCGGGCGGAGGTTCATGCGTCGCTGGAAATCGCGTAGGTAGGTGCGCGTCGTGGTATCGAAAACGCCAGATGTCGGCAGGCCGACCTTCATCACGCGCGCAAGTGATGCCTGTACGGTCTTGACTGACGCGTGACGCGTGCCCGCCTTCATGACCGAAAGTGCCGGACGCGCGTCGAGTCCGAGACCTTTCCACACCGCCTCATCTGCGACGCCGTCGACGGGGAGACCGGTCATCGATTCGTACTTTGCGACGCGGGTCTTCGTGGTGTCGCCGTAAATGCCATCGAGTTTGATGGCGCGTTTGCGCAGGCGCAATGCCTTGTTCAGCGCGATCTGCAGGGTCCGCACCATATTCCCCCGGTCCTTTTCGCGCAGGGGAAGACCGATCACGAAATTGAGTGGCGAGGGAGTCATGGGCAAAAGATTCTGAGAGCGCATCACGTCGAGTTGTGTGCGGAGAAACATCGCAAACTCCGTTTGGCCCGTCGCCGTGAGGTGGACATTGTCGTTCTTCACGAACCAGCGCCATTCCTCGGGGTCGGCGGAATAGGTGTTCCAGTCGAGAACTGTGACGTTCGGGTAGGCAACCGCGGCATTCGCGAGCATCGTGTTCATCGTTCCGTAGTCGGCGGTCTGTCGGCGTGTCGACATGTTGACGAAAACGATGCGCTGCACCCCACGGGCCGTGAGTGCAGCGACAACCTGGTCGATTTCGGTGGCGTACGACATCGACATGTCGTTGTAGCCGAGGGCAATCAGCGCAATTGCAGGCGTTTGCTCGGGCGTGAGCGCGTTGATGATGGACAGGCCGTCGGGTTGGCCAAGGCATGTCGGCCCGACCATGCAGCGACCCGATGCAACCTGAATGTTGGTGGTGGGGTAGGCGGGCAGCACGATGCTTTCGAACTCGGTTCGCGCGCTTTCGCTCACGCTGTCACCGATGAAAAGCATCGAGCCAACGACCGGTGCGTCTGGCGCTGCGCCGTAGATCGGAGTCGTCTCGTACCACGGTGCGCGCAAGCTGAACGCCGACCGAAACTCCCACCCGGTGAGCGTCTTCGTCGCCGCGGTGCCGTTGATCGCGACGCTCGTCGCATAGCCGTTCCACTCGCCGCCGAGGCCGTCGTGGGTCGTGACAACCGAAACGAGCACGCCGATTTCGGGGTATTTCTTTTCGATTGTGGCTTTCGAGATGACGTTCGACCAACGCAACTCGGCGGGGTCGGCTGCGATGTCGCCGTCGTCGGTGCGGAGCGGGAACGTTGTCCCCGCGGTGCGCCCACCGTTCGAGGAAGTGAACTCCGTGCGTACCACCTTGCCGTTGCCGTCGCGCATGACGAAGCCTGACGTGTCTGTGATGGCGGCGTTCGTCCGAAGGTCTTCGAGCACGGTCAATTTGCCGCCGACTTTCTCGCGCAGCGCAGCGCCACCGTATACCTGACAATCCTGGGTATCGCAGAGCTTGGCGTAGGAGTACGCCTTCGATGACAGGGCGTACGACCGCGCCGCAACGGACTGCGCACGCAGGGCATTCATTCCCGCACCGTTTGCGATGTCGCCCCACGATGCGGGCGATTCGCGCGGCACCACACCGCGCAGGTATTCGTCGACGCGCAAAGTGTTGACCGTGCGGTTCTCGCCGTCGGTTCCGTTCACGGCGGCGACCACGCCGCGGTAGTAGCGCACAGTCCCGCCCGGTTCGCACACGCCGACCATGTCGTTCGGTACAACGGCGGCCGTTGCGTCGTCGCTCAGTGTGGTCGCGAACGCCGCGGTCGTCGCGACGTCGGCAACTTGCACGAATCCGCTCTCTTCAGGTGTCTTCGCTGCGACGGGACACTTGGCGACGGTGCTACCCCACACGCGGTACTGCGCGGTGGTGCCGGCAATCTCCCGCGCGACGAGCGCCGCCCACTTGCGGCCTGGCACGGGGTCATTGACGAGCGAGAGCGACGAGTTGTCGGACAATACGGCCGTTTGGCGCCCGTCAAGTGTCGTGAGCCTGATGGTGATCTTGCCGCCGGGAGACAGACCTGCATCGGTTTCGGTCAGCTGCGACAGCGTCGTGCCGCCGTAATAGAAGTCGAGAATCTCCTGCCACGTCTTACCGAACTTCGTGGCCCAGCCGAGAGAGCCGTATTGGCTCATGCCGCGACCGTGACCAAAGCCGCGACCGTTCACCAGAATCGCGACGGGCGTCTGGCCCGCGATCGTCTCCGCCCCCACCACGCGAGCAGACGGGACCACGCCGGCAACAACCGCGATAACGATGAGGAAGGAGAAGATCCGCTTCATGTTTCCGTTGTGCACCGTATCCTCCCAGAGGGTTCTCGGCGCGCCACGGTGCAGTCTTTAACAAGATTTGCGCCGAAAAGCTGTTCGAAGTTGTTGGGCGATGATGTCAGGCTCATGAAGCACTTGTCGGAATGAAAATCGCCAAACTGTGAAACCGAGTGATTGCAGATAGTTGTCACGTCGCCGGTCGCTCTCGAACTTTTCACGGGTTGAACCGTGGAATGCGAAGCCATCGCATTCAGCGATGACTTGTTGTTCTCTCCAAAGAAAGTCGACTCGGTATGGTCCAATCTCGGCTTGAAATTCAAATGGCGGAAGTTTCGCGAGGAAACAGAGGCTCAACATCTTTGCCTCAAGAACACTTTCAGGTTGGGTGGTGTCGAGAGCCCAGCGCTGAAGCGTGGTTCGTAAAACTGAAATTCCGGGTCGTCCTTGTCGTGCATGAACAAATAGATCTCGCCAAGCCCCCGTAATTTTCAGACGATCCTCCACGAGAAAATATTCGAGGACACTCGAGGTGAAGTGCGGTGTCCACGCCGCTGTATCGAGCAGCGTCCGGAAGGGCGATGTTGCTGCAATGCCGTGCGCGTACTCGACCTCAAGGTCAAGTTTGTCAGTTGGCCGATGAAGCATCGCTCCGATGATTCGTCGGTTTCGAGGACGAGACGGACTGATGATGTGAAGCGGCGTGAGGAGAGGAATGGACACGCCATGAAGCCATGCGGCAGTTGCGCCACCGGCGAGCGCGTCGTCGCCGCTCGCAAGAATGGCCGCGGCGATTGATTGCAGGTCGGTGCGTTCCGTCGAACGAACTACAGCTACGCCAGGCTGGATCGTGATCAAGTGGCCACGTTGAACCGAGCGGCTCCATGTTGAGGAAGTGAGGTGTCGTGGAACGACTTTCGATTTGAGCAGGAGCCCGTGTTGGTCCGCATAAGCGGTGAGGTGGTCGAGTTTCACGATTACGTGTGTGCGAAGGGCTCTCAATTTCGGCGCAAAACCGCGCAAAAACTGCACCGTGGCGCGCCGAGAACGCTTGTAGCGTTGGGGGGGTGAGTGAAAGCGTGCGGATCGGTCTTCTCGGATGCGGCAACGTGGGTGCGGCGTTCGTCAACCTTGTGAACGAGCGGGCAAATGCGATTGCCGAGCGCACGGGTATTCAACTCTCCATCACGAAGGTCGCCGTTCGTGACGCCAAGGCCAATCGAGGGACGTCGTTACCCGGCGATGCGTTCGTCACCGACGTCAACTCTGTCGTCGAAGACCCGAACGTCGACCTGATCGTCGAAGTGATGGGCGGCATCAGTCCCGCACGCGAGGCAATCACCGCCGCGCTGGGGAAGGGCAAGCCCGTCGTCACCGCAAACAAGGCATTGCTTGCCGAAACGGGTGCCGAGATGTTTGCGGTTGCCGACGCGACCGGCGTCGATCTTTTGTTCGAAGCCGCGGTTGCCGGAGGCATTCCGTTCATTCGTCCACTGCGCGAGAGTCTGCGCGGTGAGCCGATCGGTCGAGTCATGGGAATCGTGAACGGCACGACCAACTTCATCCTTTCGAAGATGACCGAAGAAGGCGCCGACTACGCCGACGTGTTGCGCGAGGCGCAGCGACTTGGTTTCGCCGAAGCCGACCCGACAGCCGACGTCGAGGCATTCGATGCAGCGTCGAAGTGCGCAATCATCGCGAGCATCGCCTTCGCAGCCGACGTGCGGGCCGCTGACGTGCATCGTGAAGGCATCACTTCGATTGGCGCAGCCGACATCGCCATTGCGCGCCGTCTCGGTTACGTGATCAAACTTCTTGCCATCGCCGAGCGCACGAAAGGTTCCAACCAGCTCTCGGTGCGCGTGCATCCCGCAATGGTTCCCGTCACGCATCCACTCGCCAGCGTGCGCGACGCCTACAACGCGGTGTTTGTCGAGGGGGCAGCGGTTGGATCCCTCATGTTCTACGGCCGCGGTGCAGGGGGTGACCCGACGGCGAGTGCCGTTCTCGGCGACGTCATCGACGCAGCGGTCAACCTGAAGAAGGGCACGCATGCGATGCTCGGGTCGTTCGTGCGTCCGGCATTCACCCCCATCGACGACACGACGAGTGAGTACCTGTTGTCCCTCGAAGTTCTCGACCAACCGGGCGTATTGCACGCGATTACTGGCGTGTTCGCCAAGAACGGTGTCAGCATTCGCGCGGCCGAGCAGGTGGGAATCGGCGAGAGTGCGCGTCTCGTTTTCATCACCCACTCCGCGCGCGAGGCCTCGGTGCAGCAGTGCCTGCGTGAGTTCGGCAGTCTCGGCGTCGTGAAGAGGTCCGACGGTTTCATTCGCGTCGTCGGTCAGTAGGAAAGTCGCGATGCATTACGTCTCCACGCGTGGTTCGGCGCCCGTGCTCGGATTTGCCGACACGGTGCTGGCGGGTCTCGCCACCGACGGCGGTCTCTACGTTCCCGAAATCTGGCCGGCCGCACCGCAACACATCAGTGGTGACTACGCGAGACTCGCCGCAGACGTCATGTCGCCGTACATCGGCGACGAGATCAGTGCCGACGCGCTCGCATCGTTGTGCACCGCGGCGTATGCGACTTTTCGCGACCCACGTGTCACACCGCTCGTTCCCCTAGAGCAGGGTCACTGGATGCTCGAACTGTTCCACGGTCCGACACTTGCCTTCAAGGATGTTGCACTGCAGTTTCTCGGCAAGTTGTTCGACCACCTGCTCGAGTCGCGTGACGAACGCATCACCATCGTGGGTGCGACGAGTGGAGACACCGGCAGTGCAGCCATCGACGGCGTGAAGAACTGTTCGCGGGTGAAGATCGTCATTCTGTACCCGCACGGACGCGTCAGTGACGTGCAACGTCGGCAGATGACCACCGTGAACTCGCCGAACGTGATGACTCTTGCAATCGACGGGACCTTCGACGACTGTCAGGACCTCGTCAAGGCGATGTTCAACCACGCCGAGTTTCGTGAAAGACACCGCCTGTCGGCCGTTAATTCGATCAACTGGGCTCGCATCATGGCACAGGTGGTGTACTACTTCTCCGCAATCCAGCAGGTTGCGGCCAACGGTGAATCAATCGGCAACGGGGTGTCATTCAGCGTGCCCACCGGCAATTTCGGCAACGTGCTGTCGGGCTGGATTGCGAAGCAAATGGGTGCACCGATCCGACATCTCGTCGTGGGGTCGAATTCGAACGACATTCTCACTCGGTTCTTCGAAACCCACGAAATGCGCGCGCGCGACGTGGTGCCGACGCTGAGTCCCAGCATGGACATCCAGGTGTCGTCGAACTTCGAGCGGTTGCTGTTCGAGATGAACGGGCGCGACGGCGGGCTGACCACCGAACAATTGCAGCGATTCCGATCGGCCGGTGCCTTCGCGGTCGAAGCCGACCAGTACGAGACATGGCTTGCGCCCACGTTCCGCGCCGCGCGCTGTGACGACGCGCAGACTGCCGCGATGATCAGGGACGTCTTTGAATCGACGGGGCAGATGATCGACCCGCATACGGCCGTTGGCGTGTTGGGCGGACGCACGCACCAAGAGGACGGAGTGCCGATGGTGACGCTGGCGACTGCGCATGCGGCGAAGTTTCCCGATGCGGTCGAACGCGCAACGAGTCGCCGTCCCGAGTTGCCCGCGCACATGGCCGACCTTTTCGACCGGCCCGAACGGGTGACCCGCGTGGCCAACGACCTTGCCGCCGTCGAAGCCGAGGTTGCGGCTCTCTCCGGCCTCTGATTGCCGACAGAACCTTGCAATTCGGGCAATTCGGGTCGATTTCGACCGAAAGCGTTGCAAAGGCCGAAGCTCGAAAGTTATGGTGTCGTCACTGGCTCGGCGATTTCCTCGCAGAGTTTTTCGCAGCGGAGAATCTTCCCGCGATCGCGAACCCCATTGACTCCCGCCCGCCTCATGCGTGCATGCGGGGATGAAAGGTAGGCAGCGGTGGCTGCAGAAGCACTAGAGAAGTCGGTACTCGAGGGCAAGGACCGCGAGCAACTGATGGCAATCGCCCAGGCGCTCGGCGTGAAGTCGGTGTCGCGGGCGAAGAAGGCCGAGCTCATCGACAAGATTCTCGAGCAGACATCGACCCCCGAACCGGTTGCCAAACCCGCGGCAAAGCCTGCGGCCGCAGCCAAGTCCGCCCCCGCAAAGGCGGTCGCCAGCGAACCACGCGAACCACGCGTCGTGCTCGGCCCCGATGGCGAACCGCTGTCGGAATGGGAGATCGAACTTGCCGAGCACGAGGGCACCCTCGACGAAACCGCCGCTGCCGGTGGACAGCGCAACGACCGTGGTCCACGCAACAACGATGGCCAGCGCAACGATCGCGGCCCGCGCAACGAGTCCCGCAACGAGTCCCGAAACGAAGGCGGGCAGCGACGCGAATTCCAGCAGCGCCGTGACTTCGACGGCGACGGGGGCAACCGCAACCGTCGTCGCCGCCGCCGCAACAAGAACCGACGTGACGACATGGCCCCGCAGGGCGACGACCGCTACGAAATCGACGCACCGGCCGATGGCGAACCAATCAGTACCGAGCCCGTCGCAGTGAATGGCTACCTCGATCTGCGCGACGAGGGCTACGGATTCCTGCGTGTGCGCGGTTACCTGCCGCATCGCGACGATGCGTACATCTCGGTCAAGCAGACGCGTCAGTTCGGACTGCGCAAGGGAGACCACGTCACGGGTATGGCACGTCCCGCGGGTCGCGGCGAAAAGAACCCGGCTTTGCTCGATATCCATTCGATCAATGGCAAGCCGGCAGAGTCGGTGAAGGGCCGTCCGCGTTTCGAAGACCTGACCCCGCTGTTTCCCGACGAGAAGTTGCGTCTGGAAGACCCGCAAGACCCGGCCAACATGACGTCGCGCATCATCGACCTCATCTCGCCGATCGGCAAGGGCCAGCGCGGTCTCATCGTGTCGCCACCGAAAGCCGGCAAGACGACAATCATGAAGACGATCGTCACGTCGATCGAAAAGAACAACCCCGAGGTCGACCTCATCGTTCTGCTCATCGACGAACGTCCGGAGGAAGTCACCGACATGAAGCGGACGGTGCGCGGAGAAGTCATCTCTTCGACATTCGACCGTCCGTCCGAAGAGCACACGATCGTCGCCGAAATGGCGATCGAAAAAGCCAAGCGCATGGTCGAAGCCGGGCGTGACGTGGTTGTGGTGCTCGACGGCATCACGCGTCTGTCGCGTGCGTACAACCTTGCGGCACCCGCGACGGGTCGCATCATGTCGGGAGGTATCGACGCCGGTGCGCTGTACCCGCCGAAGAAGTTCTTCGGTGCGGCCCGCAACGTGGAAGAAGGTGGAAGCCTGACGATCCTCGCCACCTGTCTCGTCGAGACGAACAGCCGCATGGACGACGCGATCTTCGAAGAGTTCAAGGGAACGGGCAACATGGAACTGCGCCTCGACCGCAAGCTCGCCGAGCGCCGCATCTACCCGGCCATCGACGTCGACGCATCGAGCACTCGTCACGAGGAATTGCTGTTCGACCGGAAGCAATTGCAGTTGGTGTGGAAACTGCGCCGCGTTCTGTCGGGTCTGGCTGCCGACGGCAACGCGGGTCCGGGCCTCGAATTGCTGATCGACCGCCTCAAGTCCTTCCGGAACAACGACGAATTCCTCGCGGAAATCGCCAAACAACCCTCGATGTGAACCCGCCCGTGGGGTTTCCCCGGGCCGACCTATAGGATTTTCCGCCATGAAGACCGAGATCCACCCGACCTACATCGAGACCAACGTCAAGTGCTCGTGCGGCAACACCTTCACCACACGCAGCACCAAGGGTGGCGATCTTTCTCTCGAACTCTGCAACGAGTGCCACCCGTACTTCACGGGCAAGCAAAAGCTGGTCGACACCGGCGGCCGCGTCGAGCGCTTCAACAAGCGCTACGGATCGCGCAAAGCCAAGAAGTAGTCGACGCGGTCCCGTCGTGTCGACGAACGACACGCGCAAGAGCCAACTCCTCTCGCTGAAACTTCGCGCCCTTGTGCGCGATCATCTGGGTCGCCCAAACGACAATGGCATCGCGCCGGCGGTCTTCGCGCGCGGCGCCGCGGTCACTGAATCGGGGAACAGTTGGGTCCTCGTCGAGGAACAAGCGGCACGCGGCCTCGGGCCGGCCTTGTTGTGGGCCCTGAAAGAAGGCGCCTCGGCACTGAACGTCCTCGCCGAAACGTGCACGGGGACACTCGCACGGCAGGCCGCTCACTTCGACTTCCCGATCACCGTGTGGCACGTGAACGACCGCAGCTTGGTTCCGGCAATCGCCGAACCGTTTCCCGACGAGCGTCAACCATCGCCCGAGCACAATGCGTTCGTGCCGCTCATCGCGCAAGGTGGGGCAACACCCGTCGTCGAGCACGGAATCGTTGCGGGCGAAGTATTCGGTCTTGAGGTGTGTCGCGCGGTTGATGACCCCACCACCGGTGCAGCCCGATTGGAAGTCGGCATGGGTGCACACGATCGCGAGGCGTTCGCGATGTTGCACGGTGACAAGCCGACCGTGGAAGCGCTCGCCGATGTGGTGGCCAACGTGAAGCAGCACCGCCGTCAGGGGGCGTTGCCGCATCCGTTCAATCGCATCGCGCCGGAACGAATGTTGCGCGCGACCATCCTCGATGCACCTGCGTTGGCCGGGGCATCGTCGCTCGTCGCTTGCGACCCGCCGCTTCGGCGAACCAATGTGCTCGACATCGTGCCGTGCGTCGCGCGTGGGCGGTCGCTCGACGGTGCGGATCTCGTCGTCGTGGTCACGTCGGGTGCCGATCCGGACATCGTTCCCTTTGCACTCGATGCCCGCGCATTCGTCGACGATCGCAGCGGCTCGGCATCGGAATTGCGCATCGCCATGCCTGCTGCGCACATCACGCCGACCAATCGTCGTGCGCTCGGCCTCGCACGCTGCGCGGCGTCGTTCATCGAACTCGACATGTCAGCGGTGTCACCCAGTTAGCCTGCGGTTCCATGATCGACCGCCTCGAGAGCATCGAACGCGACTTCGAGGACCTCGAGGCAAGCCTCAGCGACCCGTCGGTGCTGGGTGACCAAACGAAGTTGCGCGAAGCGACGCGCCGCTACAAGCAGATGACACCGATCGTCGAGTGCATTCGCACGATCAAAGCGACGCGCGGCAACGCCGAGGCGGCCCGCGAGCTGATGGACATGGCGACCGGCGAGGAGAAGGAACTGCTGCGCGAAGAGATTGCCAGCGCCGAGGCCGAACTCGATTCGCTCGATGCGCAGTTGAAACTCTTGTTGTTGCCCCGCGACCCGAATGAGGGCAAGTCAGTCATCATGGAAATTCGCGGAGCCGAGGGTGGGGAAGAGGCGAACCTCTTCGCAGGCGATCTCCTCGAGATGTATCAGGGCTACGCAGCGAACATGGGATGGAAGTGCGAGGTCATGTCACTCGACGAGTCGCCGTTGGGCGGCATCAATCAGGTCACCCTCATGCTGTCCGGAGACTCAGCGTGGAGTCATCTCAAGTTCGAGGGTGGTCCACACCGCGTGCAACGCGTGCCCGTCACCGAAAGCCAGGGTCGCATCCACACGTCGTCGGCGACGGTGACAACGATGCCCGAAGCCGAGGAAGTCGACGTCGAAATCGACGACAAAGACCTCGAAATCGACGTCTACCGCTCGTCGGGTGCGGGCGGCCAGCACGTCAACACCACTGATTCGGCGGTCCGCATCACGCACAAACCCACCGGCATCGTCGTCGCCATGCAAGACGAACGCAGTCAGTTGCAGAACCGTGCGCGTGCCATGCAGGTTTTGCGGGCTCGCATCCTGAAGGCGCGCCAAGAGGAGCACGACGCGGCGGCGTCGGCACAGCGTCGCGCGCAAGTCGGCGGTGGGGGACGAAGCGAGAAGATCCGCACTTACAACTTCAAGGAAAACCGCGTCACCGACCATCGCATCGGCCTGACGCTCTACAGGTTGCAGGACATTCTGAAGGGCGATCTGGCAGAGGTGTCCGACGCCCTCATCCAAGACGAACGCACACGGCAGCTTGCCGCAGGGGAAGAGTGAGCTCACCCAAGGCATCCGACGCATCCGACGCGCAAGACGCATCCACGTGGCGCGAGTTGCTCGTCGAAACGACCGAGCTTCTGGGTGACCGCAACGAGGCTCGCTGGATGTGTGAAGAGGCTTCGGGTCTCGACGGCACGGATTTCCTCGATGAACTCGACCGGCCCGCGACGCAACGCATGGGCCTTGCGTTGCAGGCGATGGTGGGGCGGAGACTGGCGGGCGAACCGTTGCAGTACGTGCTCGGCCATTGGCCGTTTCGGCACATCGACTTGTTGGTCGACCGTCGTGTGCTCATCCCGCGACCGGAAACCGAACTCGTCGCCGAGACCGCCCTCGGCCTCGCACTTGCAGCGCACCGCATTCGTGGCGAACGCATCGTCCGTATCGCCGACCTCGGCACCGGAAGTGGCGCGATCGGACTGTCATTGGCGAACGAAATGCCGACGACGGGCGTCGAGGTGTGGATCACCGATGCATCTGTCGAGGCACTCGACGTCGCGAGAGCGAACATCGCCGGTATCGGTCGCAACGCGGCGAATGTTCGTGTTGCGTGCGGTGAATGGTGTGCAGCCCTACCGGACGCGTTGCGTGGCGCATTCGACGTCGTCGTGTCGAACCCGCCCTACATCGCCGTCGACGACGCAGATCTCGACGCGGCGGTACGTGACCACGAACCGCACACGGCTCTTTTCTCGGCCAACAACGGCCTGGCCGATGTTTTCGCCGTCGCGGCACAGGCACGCGACTGGCTGACTCGCGACGGCTGGCTCGTGTTGGAGATCGGCCATCTGCAGGGTGTCGCGGTGCGTGCCGAACTCGAACGTCTCGGCTACGCGAACGTCGAGGTGAAGGCTGATCTCGCAGGCCGCGATCGCATCGCGGTCGCCGTCAATGCAGCGAACGCCTGATGAACGCGAGCTGGTGAAGCAACAGGTTTTCCGCCACCACTTCCTGGGGTGTCATGTGCGTGACGCCTGACAACGGAAGCACCTCGTGGTCGCAACCCGCGGCCAACAATGCCGATGACAGTTGAAGCGTGTGCGCGGCCACGACGTTGTCGTCGGCGAGACCGTGGATCAACAGCAGGGGTCGGGTCAGCTTCGCGGCCTCGGCGACCAGGTTCGTCCGCGCGTAGTTGACCGCATCGGAGTCGGGTCGCCCGAGATAACGCTCGGTGTAGTGCGTGTCGTACAGCGCCCAATCGGTGACGGGAGCTCCGGCAACGGCGCAGTGGAACTTGTCGGGCCGGCGCAGCACTGCGAGCGCGGCGAGATACCCGCCGAAACTCCAGCCGCGGATCGCCACACGCGATAGATCGGCACGGGGTTCGATCGATGTGAGCGCGTCGAGAACCGCAACTTGGTCGTCGAGTACCGGTTGTGCGAGGTCGCCGAACACGGCGCGCTCGTAGGCACCACCGCGGCCCGGTGTTCCGCGACCATCAGCCACGACGACGATGAAACCCTGGTCGGCAAACCATTGCGACGTCGCAAACGCCATCTGCGTTGCGACCACCCGCTGCGCGTGCGGCCCACCGTACGGGTCAAACAACACGGGCAATTTCTCGTGTGATGCGTCGTTGGGAGCGACGATCGCAACCGCGCATCCTGCAACCTCGCAGATACGAACGTTTGGTGACACCAGCATGGTTTCCGCATGGTTTGCAATCGTCGGTCCGTCGATCACGCGGAACGAAGCGCGTGGCTCGCGCAGCGACGACTCGCGAACGACCGTGCGGCCACCACCGTGCGCACCGGAGAACACTGCTGCCCCCGTGGCGATCTCGCGTACACCGGCGGTACCGACGGCGTACATGCCCTGGAACCAGGGCGTCGAAACATCGTTCGCAACGAAGACGATCTCGTCGGCGATCGACACGATTCCGCGTACCTGCAGATTGTCGGGCGTTGCCGCGACACCATCCACCATGATGCGTCGCACCCCACGATCGGCACAGGTGACGAGTGCCCCGTCGGGTCGAAGCGCGGGGACACCCGGCACGAGTTCGATCCACGCGTCGTCCGAGTCGGTTCCGATCGTGGTGCAGCTACCCGTCGTCGGATCGATCTTCACGATGGTGACGTTCTTTTGATCGCGCGACTGGACCTGGGCGATGAGTCCGGCATCGTTCCATGCCACGGAGTTCAGGTATTCGTGCGGCGGCAGGTCGACTGGAACGAGCTGCTTTGTGGCGACGTCGACAACCCACAGCGAAACGCCGGCGTTCGTGGCTCCGGCAGCGGGGTAACGGTGTTCGCCCGCGGGCATTGTCGGGTTGGCGGGGTCGGCGATGTGCCACACGGGCACCTGCGATACATCCACGCGCGTCACGACGATGCGGCCGGCGTCAGGCGCCCACCAGTATCCGCGTTGCCGGCCCATCTCTTCGGCGGCGACGAACTCCGCAAGGCCCCATGTCACGTTCGGGTCGTCCTCGCCGACTAGTTCACGTTCGTCACCCGCCACGCTTGCGACGTACAGACCTCCGCCCCGCGTGTAGGCGATCGAATGACCGTCTGGAGACGGTCGTGCATCGAACACGCCCGTTTCCACCGGCACGGAATGCGCACCACCCGCGATCAAATCGGCCACGAACAGTTGGCCGCCGAGAACGGTGGTCGCAACGGTCGCCGCGGCGTCGCACGCGTACGAAACGACACCCCCGGCACCTTCGCGTGCCCGTTCGCGTCGCCGACGCTCTTCTGCGGTCAGTTCACCGTTCGCCGCAACGGCGGCACGGGGGTCGAACAGGCACGTCTCGACTCCCGAGGCGATGTCAAGCGACCACAGCTGATTGACGGAATCGCTGCCCGACGCAGATCTCACGAAGACGACACGTGTGCCATCGGATGAAACGGTGAAGTTCCGTGGCTCGCCCAGCGTGAGACGCTGCGTTCGCGCATGCTGTCGCGGAAACGTGTCGCCGGATCGTTTGACGTCACTTGTCATGCGACGTGAAAGACGCCCTTCGCGTCGAGGTCGACGCGACGACCGACGAATTCGTCCGCGCACATTTCGCGACCGAGCGCCACGTCGGTGCTTTCACCCCAGGCGCGCCGTCCGTCGGCAAGGAGGCATGCCGCATGAATCATCTCCGGCGCACCGTCGCGGCCGTGCATCACCGAGTAGGCCTCAATGGTGGCGGTGGCACCGGCAGCCTGATCGACCGTTGCCACCTCGCGACGGGGCATTCCGTCGATTTCGTCCTGCGGGTACGCATGGCGGAACGCCACCGCCGGAGGTTCGGTGGAGTAGACGCCGAACGCATGCTTGGTCGTGTAGCCACCGTTGGCCCACACCAAGCCCTTCGTGCCGGGCCGCTGCCGCAGGTCGTTCATCACCGTGGCAATTGCGTGCATGACGTAGTTGTTCCAGGGTCCGCCGGCAAATGGCAGGCCGCCCGTGCGAGTGAGTTGCGAGGTGATGTCGAGGCCCAACGACTGGGCTCCCAACTGCACCGCGGAAGGGAAGCACGAGTAGAGATCCACGATGTCGATGTCGCCGATGCCCAGCCCCGCGAGTTCGAGTGCCCTCTTGCCGCCGAGTTCGATCGCGGGTGTCTCGGCGAACGTCCAGCGGTTCGAGATGTATTGGTGCTCGTGGCAATCGGATCCGGAGTGGATGAACACCCAGCGGTCGCGAGGAACGCCGAGTGCCTGTGCCTTCTCGACCGAACACACGATCAACGCCGCACCCATGTCGACGTCATTGTTCGAGTTCATGTACTTCGGGTAGGGGAAACCGATCATGCGGTTCGACGCGCTCGGCGTGCGGATCTCTTCGGCCGTCAGTTCGCGCTGCGACCAGGCGTTCGGATTCTTCGCAGCGACCTTGCTGAAGCGCGACCACAGTTCGGAGATGAACACCTGATGATCGGCGACCGCGCGTCCCGCTCGCGCACGAATTGCGGTTTCAAACATCGGATACACCTGCACGGGCATCACGATGCGACGAGCAATTTCCTGCTCGCCCGCCATCGACAGGTCGTCGCTGACTGCCTCGGGGTCCGGTGTCGACGAGTCGGCCTTCGGCCACGTCAACGTGTGGTCGGCTTTCCTCGCCCGCTGTTTGGTGCGCGAGGCTTCGCCACCCGTGAGGATGATGATGTCGGCGCGTCCCGCCTGAATGTCGAGCGCCGCCGAATTCACGAGAGTCTGGGGTGTATTGCCACCGTTGGCGCTGAGTCCGTACTGCCGGGCGGTGATACCAAGGTTGCGCGCGACGAACCACGCGGGGTTGCCGTACTTCCACGACAACAACGCCACCACTCGCAGCGCGTCGACATCGGGAACCTTCGACAGTCCGGCGTCGGCGGCGGCGAGACGGATTGCTTCGGCCATCAACGTGGCGGGATCAGCGGCTGTGTCGAATGACGCAGCCCGCGGGTCGTCGGGTCGTTGCAGAAATTGTCCACATCCGACGAGAACGGGGGTGCGCGGATCAAGAGCCATGCCCGCAGGTTATGCGCTGCGCGACCCCTGCCTCCTATGCTCAACTGCGTGTCTGGTGCGTCTCTCCACATTGCCATCGGTGCCGACCATGCGGGCTTTGAACTGAAGCAACACCTCATCGCATTCCTGTCGGCCGCGGGCCACAAGATCGACGACCTCGGCACGCACTCGACCGACAGTTGTGACTACCCGCCGATCTGCGCGGCCGTCGGCCGTGCGGTGCGCGACGGCAAGGCCGACCTCGGCATCGTGCTCGGAGGCAGTGGCCAGGGCGAACAATTGGCGGCAAACAAGGTGCGCGGTGTGCGCGCCGCGCTGTGCAATTGCCTCTACACCGCCAAGATGGCGCGTTCGCACAACAATGCCAATGTCCTGTCGATGGGTGCGCGCGTCGTCGGTGTCGGTCTCGCCGAAGAGATCGTCACCACGTTCCTCTCGACGTCGTTCGAAGGCGGCCGTCACGAGCGTCGGGTCGCACAGTTGGCGGAAATCGAAGAGCAAGAGTCGAAGTAGCAAGAGTCGAGACCGAAAGGCGCGAAGGAACCCCCCATGTCGCAAACGAAGAAGAGCCTGCGGGGCATTGTCCATGCCGCCGCCGCGAACTGGGCGTCGGAACTCGGTGGAGATGACCCAGTGTTCGACCTCATTGATCGCGAAGTCGAACGCCAGACCACCGGCCTGCAGCTCATCGCGAGCGAGAATTTCACCTCACCCGCGGTCATGCGCGCGACCGGTTCGGTTCTGACCAACAAGTACTCCGAGGGCTATCCGGGCAAGCGCTACTACGGCGGCAACGCGGTTGTCGACGACATCGAGGCGATCGCGATCGATCGCATCAAGCAGTTGTTCGGTGCCGAGCACGCGAACGTGCAGCCCCATTCGGGCGCGAGCGCGAACATGGCCGTGTACCTGGCGTTGCTGAACCCCGGCGACACAGTCCTCGGCCTCAGCCTCGACCACGGTGGCCATCTCACGCACGGCTCGCCGGTCAACGCGAGTGGCATCCTCTACAACTTCGTGTCCTACAAGGTGTCCAGCGGCGAAGAGCGCATCGACATGAACGAGGTGCGTGATTTGGCCTTGAAGCACCGGCCAAAGATGATCGTGGCCGGAACCACGTCGTACACGCGGCGTCTCGAGCCCGAGCCGTTCAAGAAAATCGCCGATGAAGTCGGTGCATTACTCATGTTCGACATCGCACACCTTGCAGGACTCGTCGCGGGTGGGGCACATCCGAATCCCGTGCCGTATGCCGACGTCGTCACGTTCACGACGCACAAAACGTTGCGTGGTCCTCGTGGAGGTTGCATTCTCTGCAAGGCCGAGCACGCCCAGAAGATCGACAAGGGAATCTTCCCGGGAACGCAGGGCGGGCCGCTCGAAAATGCGATCGCGGCGAAGGCCATTGCATTCGGCGAAGCGCTGACGCCGATGTTCCGTGACTATGCGCACCAGATCGTGAAGAACGCCAGTGCGCTGGCGGGTGCTCTCGCGCGTCAGGGATTCCGTCTCGTTTCCGGCGGCACCGACAACCACATGATGGTCGTCGACCTCACGCCATTCGACGCCGACCTCACCGGCAAGGAAGCCCAGCTTGTTCTCGACGAAGCAGGGATCACCCTGAACAAGAACACCATTCCGAACGATCCTCGTAGTCCGTTCGTGACTTCGGGCGTCCGAATCGGCACTCCGTCGGTCACGACTCAGGGCATGAAGGAACCCGAGATGGAGCAGATCGCCGAGCTGATCGCCACGGCGCTACGGAACCGCACTGACGCGGCCGCCATCGCCGACGTCCGTGCTCGTGTCGCGGCACTTTGCGCTCGCTTTCCCGTCTACGCAACGGCTTGAAGCGACCCACTGCAGCAAACAAGGTTCTAGTGTCGTAGGGGAATGGGCGACACCACCGGCTACGTCGTCGTCGCGGTCGCGGCGGCTCTCGCGACGTTTGCAGCGACCCCGGTCGTGATGCGAATCGCCGAGCGCCGCCAGTGGATGGCCCAGCCCGACCCGCGCAAGGTTCACTCGACACCAACGCCCGACATCGGCGGCATCGCATTGCTCATCGGGATTCTCGTGGCTTTGCTGCTGGCGTGGCAGATGGACAGGTTCGACCCGTTGTTCCGCGGCAACTCCGAAACGCTGGGAGTCGTCATCGCTGCCGTGTTCATCTGCTGTCTCGGGCTGGTCGACGACATTCGCGAGATTTCCGCACCCGCCAAGGTGGCGGGCACGGTTGTCGCCGGAGTCGTTCTCGTGTGGGCCGGTGTGACGATGTTCTATTTCCGCGTTCCTTACTTCGATGTTTTCGTGCTGTCGAACGACTGGATTCCGCTCGTCACGATTCTGTGGTTGCTCGTGATGACCGAGGCGATCAATCTGATCGATGGGCTCGACGGCCTCGCGGCAGGAATCGTTGCGATCGCGTCGGCTGCATTCTTCGTGTACAGCAGACATCTCGGCGACCTTGGATTGCTCGCCGAGCCGAACATCGGCCCGCTCGTTGCCGCAATCACGTGCGGAGCGTGCGTCGGATTTCTGCCGCACAATTTCAATCCGGCGAAAATCTTCATGGGCGACAGCGGAGCGCTGCTACTCGGTCTGATGCTCGCGATCTCGACGAGTGTTGTCGGAGGCCGCGCCGACCCTGCGACCCAGGACTACAGCAGTCAGACGTACTTCTTTCTTGCGCCGCTCTTCATTCCGTTGCTGATTCTCGGCGTGCCGATTTTCGACGTGTTGTTCGCCATCGTGCGACGGGCGTACAAACGCCAAAGTTTTGCCACCGCCGACAAGGGGCACCTCCATCACCGTCTGATGAACCTGGGTCACGGCCAGCGCCGCAGCGTCCTCATTCTCTGGTTATGGACCGCCCTCTTGTCGGGCATGGCGTTGTATCCGGCGATCTCGACTTCGGGCGGCAACATTGCACCCTTCGGAGTCGCAGCCCTGGCCCTCGGTCTCTACACGGTGCTGCATCCGAGTGTCCGGCGGCGGAGAGACGTCGACCCCGATGATCCGAGCGGCGACGGGGAAGACTCCAACTTGGCAACCACCGAGCCGAACCCCTAGATTGCTAAAGGTTTCACAAGCGGAGTGGACCGGCCACTCCCGCTGTGTGCAACGGTCGACACCCCCGATGAAGATTCTCCCCACTCCCGAACGCATCCGTGGCGCCGCAGCATCCGGCACCGACCAGGGTTTGGGTCAGGGCGCGGAGATTGCAATCGGTGTTCTCGTTTTTTTTGGAATCGGCGCCGGCCTCGACTGGCTTCTCGGTACCACGCCCATCTTCATGATCGCGCTCACGGTTTTCTGCGCGATCGGTCAGTTCGTGCGTCTGTGGTACGGCTACGACGCCCGCATGCGCAATCTCGAAGCCGACCGCGCCCGCAGCGCGACGGCCCACCAGAGTGCCAGAGGGGAGGTGCCGCGGTGAACGCCCCGGCGAACCCGTTGACGACCCGATTCGACGGGCCGGCGCCTGAGGCAGAAGTCACACGTCACATGTTGAAGCGTGGCGCGTTTGCCGTACCCATCCTGGTTGCGATCGCCGGTTTCATCTGGGGATCCGACGGAGCTCTTGGCTGTCTTTACGGCATGGCCCTTGTTTTCGTGAATTTCGCGCTGGCGGCAGGGCTGATTTCACTGACCGCGCGGATCTCCTTGGCGCTCATGATGGGGGCCGTCCTCTTCGGCTACCTGCTGCGCCTCGGTGTCATTTTTCTGGCCGTGATTCTCGTGCGGGATGCGGGCTGGGTTTCGCTTCCCGCGCTCGGATTCACCATCATCGTGACGCACCTCGGTCTCTTGTTTTGGGAGTTGCGCCACGTATCGGCAACACTGGCGTTCCCGGGCTTGAAGCCAAAGCCCAACCCCCACGCACAAGACCACGTCTGACATACGTACGCGAAAACGAAAGAGCACAGGACGAGAGAGTTAGGAAACAAACGTGATCGCACTCGAGTTCCCACCCATCAACGCGATTCTGCGCTGGCAGGACGTCGCACCGTCGTTCAACAAGATCGCCATCATTGCCGTGCTCGCAACGATCATCGGCTGCACGATCTTCACGTTGGCCGCACGCGCCGACGCACGCAAGGCACCGCGCGGTGCGCGCAACATTGCCGAAAGCTCGGTCGAGTTCATCGAGAACGGCGTCATCATGCAGACGATGGGTCGTGATGGTCTGGGTTGGACTCCGTTCCTTCTCACGCTCTTCCTGTTCATCTATCTCTGCAACGTGCCCGGCATCATTCCTTTCTTCCAGATGCCCGCAACCGCGCGCATGGCGATTCCTGCTGCGCTCGCGTTGATGGTGTGGGTCGTCTACAACGGCGCGGGCATCAAGCACCAGGGCTTCGGTGGATACTTCAAGTCCGTACTCTTCCCGCCCGGCGTGCCGAAGGCTCTCTATGTTCTCGTGACACCGATCGAGTTCATCTCGGCGATCATCGTGCGCCCCTTCTCGCTCGCAGTGCGACTCTTCGCCAACATGCTCGCGGGTCACATTCTTCTCGTGACCTTCGCGCTTCTCTCCGAGTCACTCTTCCAGGCCAAGGACAAGATCCTCATTCCGTTCGGCGTGTTGCCGATGTTCATGTTGATCTTCCTCACCGGATTCGAAGTTCTCGTGGCCTTCCTTCAGGCCTACATCTTCACGATTCTGACGGCTGTGTACATCGGTGGAGCGGTCCACCCCGAACACTGATCGTCGCAACGGTCTCCCTATTCATCATCATCACCAGGAGAAAGAAAAATGGAAGCACTTGCCAAGATTGTCGCCAAGGCGACCGAAGCAGCGGTCGATCCCGCTGACGCGAAGAACCAGGCAGCAGCCGCTTCGGCTGGATACGCCTACGGCCTCGCGGCCATCGGACCAGGCATCGGCATCGGTTACCTCGTCGGCAAGGCCGTCGAGGCGATGGCGCGTCAGCCCGAGGCAGCCGGCATGGTCCGTACGACCATGTTCCTCGGCATCGCCTTCACCGAGGCACTCGCCCTCATCGGCTTCGTCGTGTTCATTCTGCTCAAGTTCGCCTGATCGCGAACGTCGAGCAACCGCAATCCACTGACCGTTAACGCAATCGCCCTGCACGAGCAGGATCAGGAGTACACATGGCAACCGCAGTAGTCACCCTCTCGGGTGGATCCGTGGTGTCGGTGAGGCTCGCCTCCGAAAAAGGCGTGGCCGCCGCACCCAGAGCCGAAGAGGGCGCCGAACCGAAGGACATGGGGCCGAACCCGATTTCCCCCGAGTTGAAAGAACTCGCATGGGGCTTCGGGTCGTTCCTCGTGTTCCTCGTCATCATGCGTCTGTTCCTCGTGCCGAAGGTCCGCAAGGGCATGGCCGAGCGCTACGACGGCATCCGCGCCGATCTCGAAGGAGCCGACGCCGCCAAGGCCGACGCCCGGGCGGAAGTGGCCAAGTACGAGGCCGCGCTCGTCGAGGTTCGCGCCGAGGCCGCCAAGCGCGTCGACGCCGCCCGCGTGACACTCGACCGCGAACGCGGCGAGGCCATCGCGGCGGCCAATCAGCGCATTGCGGCGAAGAAGGCCGAGGCCGAGGCAGCAGCTGCTGCCGAGCGCGCCGCGGCTCGCGACCAAATCAGTGCGGCGGTCACGTCCGTCACCGCGACGGCAACGTCGATCGCGGTTGGCAAGCAGGCCGACAATTCGGTTGTCACCCAGGCAGTAGCGCAGGCGATGCAGAGCACAGGAGCCCGATGATGAGAGTTCTCCACCTCCTTGCAGCCGAAGATCCCTCGCAGACACACCACTGGTTGCTTCCCGAGACGGCCGAAATCATCTACGGCGGTATCGCCGCGTTGATCATCTTCGCCGCGCTCTACAAGTTCGCGCTTCCGGCGGCAAAGAAGGCCCTTGCCGCGCGCACCGAGCGCATCCAGAAGGAACTCGACAACGCGACCAACACCCGCGCGGCCGCCGAAGCCGAGGCGTCGAACATTCGCAAAGCGGTTGGCGATATCGCGTCCGAGCGTGCCCGCCTTCTTGCCGAGGCCGACCAGCAGGCAGCGTCGCTTTTGTCCGAGGGTCGCGCACGTATCGCGGCCGAAGTTGCCGATCTCGAAACCAAGGCCGAAGCCGACATTGCGGCATCGCGCTCGCGGTCAAGTGACGAACTGCGCGCGCAGATCGCACAGATCGCGTCGGTGGCAGCACAGAACGCCGTCAGCGCCACGCTGAACGACGGCACCAAGCAGGAACTCATCGAAGGGTTCATCTCGTCCGTTGGAGGTGCACGATGAGTGACGCACGCATCGAGGCCTACGCCCACGCGCTTGCCGAAATCGCCTCGGCCGAGGGCAACCTCGACACTGTCGAAAAAGAGCTGTACGCAGTCGCCCGCGCGGTCGAGTCGAACGACCAACTCCGCGCCACCCTCACCGACGAAACCATTCCGGCCGTGCGCCGTCAGGCCGTCGTGGAAGCGCTCGTTGGCGCGGCATCGAACACCACCGCACAGCTGATCAGCCTCGTCGTCGGCGCCGGTCGCGGACGCGATTTGCCCGCGATCATCGACAAAATCGTGAAGCGTGCATCGAACGCGCAGAACAAGGAAGTCGCCGAAGTCCGTTCGGCCATCGCCCTCACTGCCGACCAGCAGAGCCGCCTGGCTGCCGCCCTCGAGCGCGCCACCGGCAAGGCAGTCAACCTGAAGGTCGTCGTCGACCCCAGCGTCCTCGGTGGCCTCATTGCCACCGTCGGCGATGAAGTCATCGACGGCAGCGTCCGTACCCGCCTCGATCAAGTGAAGAGCCGCCTCTAGGCCGGCCGAAGTCTCACGAAGGGAACACACATGGCAGACATCACACTGTCCGCAAGTGACATCGCCGCAGCGATCACGAAGGGTCTCGAGGGCTACACCCCCGACCTCTCGAAGCGCACCGTCGGCCGCGTCGCAGAAGTCGGCGACGGTATTGCCCGCGTCTCGGGTCTTCCCGACTGCGCAGTCAACGAGCTCCTCGAGTTCGAAGACGGCACCGTTGGTCTTGCACTCAACCTCGACGAAGACTCGATCGGCGCCGTCGTTCTCGGTGATGCCGACTCGATCGAAGAAGGCCAGGCCGTCAAGGCCACGGGCCGCATTCTTTCGCTTCCCGTTGGTGACGCCCTCCTCGGTCGCGTGATCAACGCGCTCGGCCAGCCCATCGACGGCAAGGGTGACATCGTCGGCGCGACGATCCGCCGCGTTGAAGTTCAGGCTCCCGGCATCATGGGTCGCAAGCCCGTGCACGAGCCGCTGCAGACCGGCATCAAGGCCATCGACGCCATGATTCCGATCGGTCGCGGTCAGCGCGAGCTCATCATCGGTGACCGCAAGACCGGCAAGACCACGGTTGCAATCGACACCATCATCAACCAGCGTGGCCTCGGCGTGAAGTGCATCTATGTCGCGATCGGCCAGAAGGGTTCGACCGTCGCGCAGACCGTCGAAACCCTCCGTCAGGCCGGCGCGCTCGAATACACCGTCGTCGTTGCCGCTCCGGCGTCCGACCCGGCACCGTTCAAATACCTGGCCCCCTACGCAGGTTGCGCACTCGGCCAGCACTGGATGGAGAACGGCGAACATGCGCTCGTCGTTTACGACGACCTGTCGAAGCAGGCCGAGGCCTACCGTCAGATGTCGCTGTTGCTGCGCCGCCCACCGGGCCGCGAGGCGTATCCCGGCGACGTCTTCTACCTGCACAGCCGTCTCCTCGAGCGCGCCGCAAAGTTGAGCGATGCAAACGGTGCGGGTTCGCTGACCGCGTTGCCGGTCATCGAAACCAAGGCGGGCGACGTCTCGGCGTACATTCCGACCAACGTCATCTCGATCACCGATGGCCAGGTGTACCTGCAGGACAACCTTTTCAAGTCGGGCGTGCGTCCGGCCGTGGACGTGGGCATCTCGGTGTCGCGCGTGGGTAGCGCCGCGCAGATCAAGGCCATGAAGAGCGTGTCAGGAACCCTGAAGCTCGACCTTGCGCAGTTCCGTGAACTCGAGGCCTTCGCCACGTTCGGATCCGAACTCGACGCCGTCTCGAAGGCCCAGCTCGAGCGCGGATACCGCCTCGTCGAACTGTTGAAGCAGTCGCTCAACAGCCCGATGCCCGTCGAAGAACAGGTCGTTTCGATCTTCGCTGGCACCAAGGGCTACCTCGACGACATTCCGGTGGCCGACGTGCGTCGATTCGAGAGCGAACTTCTCGACCACGTGAAGTCGCGTCATGGTGCGATGATCGCTGGCATTCGTCAAGACCCGAAGGCCGACGTGCCAAAGGATCTCGCCGATGTCGTAAGCGCCTTCAAGGCACAGTTCAAGACAAGTGCGCCCGCCACGGGTTCGGCCGATCCGTCGGCCCAGCCGGTCGGCGAAGCCACCACCGCAAAGACCCTCGCGACGGAGTGATCTAGATGGCGGGCGGTCAGGAACGAATTCTGCGCGGGCGTATCCGCTCGGTGCAGGCCACTAAGAAGATCACGCGCGCGATGGAGCTCATCGCTGCTTCGCGAATCGTGAAAGCGCAGCAGCGCGTGGCGGCCGCCGTTCCCTACAGCGAGAAGATCACCGAAGTTGTGAAGCACCTCTCGGAAGGCGGCGCCGTCAGCCAGTCGCCGTTCCTCCAGGGACGCAGCGACGTGAAGACCACGTGCTACGTGGCGATCACGGCCGACCGCGGTCTGTGCGGCGGCTACAACTCGGGCGTCTTGCGCGCAACCGAGGGTGAAGTTCGCAAGGACGTTGCGGCCGGGAAGAGCTACATGATCGTTCCGGTCGGTCGCAAGGCCGAGGGTTACCTGCGCTTCCGCGGCTACAACATCACGCAGCCGTTCGCGGGTTTCTCCGACAACCCAACCCACAAGGACGCGGTCGCGATCGGTCAGTTTGTCGTCGACATGTTCATGCGCGGTGAAGTCGACCGGGTGGAACTCGTTTACACGCGCTTCGTGTCGGCCGGCCGCCAGGAAGTCGTGCGTCGTCCACTGGTTCCGCTCGGTGGCGACATCGTCACCGCCGACGCCGACGACGCCGGTCACGGCGCCGTCGGTGCAACGGGTGACTACGAATACGAACCCGACCCCAGCGCAATCCTCGACACGTTGCTCCCGCGCTACGTCGAAGCACGCACGTACGCGGCGCTCCTCAACGCAGCCGCATCAGAGCACGCGTTCCGTCAGCGCGCCATGAAATCGGCAACCGACAACGCAGAAGAACTCATCAAGAACCTGACGCGCGTCATGAACCGCGCACGTCAGGACTCGATCACCACCGAAATCATGGAAATCGTCGGTGGTGCCGAAGCCCTCGGATCCGGCGACGACGATGACTTCGTCGTCGGTGACAACCCATTCGTAACCAGCGATCGAGTCTGAGCAGGAGAAACTGACATGACTATGACAGCAAGCAACCCCACCGACCAGAAAGACGGTCGCGTCGTCGCCATCGCCGGACCGGTGATCGACGTCGAGTTCCCTCGTGGCTCACTGCCCGAGTTGAACACGGCGCTCGAGTTCACGGTCGACATCGAAGGCAAGCCGAACGTGATTCTCGCCGAGGTCGCACAGCAGCTTGGTCACAGCCGCGTACGCGCGGTGTGCATGAAGCCGACCGACGGCCTGAAGCGCGGCACGCCCGTGCGCAACACCGGCCGTGGCATCTCGGTGCCTGTCGGCTCGAAGACGCTCGGGCACGTGTGGAACGTGTGGGGCGACGTGCTTGATGCCGACCCGAAGGAATTCGAGAACATCGAGCGTTGGGAAATCCACCGCTCGGCGCCGGCATTCGACACTCTCGAGCCGTCGAAGCGCATGTTCGAAACGGGCATCAAGGTCATCGACCTTCTCACCCCGTACCTCGCCGGCGGCAAGATCGGCCTTTTCGGTGGTGCAGGCGTCGGCAAGACGGTTCTCATCACCGAGATGATCAACCGCGTGGCATCGAAGCACGGTGGTGTGTCGGTGTTCGCCGGTGTCGGTGAGCGCACCCGCGAAGGAACCGACCTTCGTCTCGAAATGGAAGAATCCGGAGTGTTCGAAAAGGCCGCCTTGGTCTTCGGCCAGATGGACGAACCACCGGGCGTGCGCCTGCGCGTCGCCCTCTCGGCCCTCACCATGGCCGAGTACTTCCGTGACGTGCAGAACCAGGACGTGCTGCTGTTCGTTGACAACATCTTCCGCTTCGTGCAGGCGGGCTCGGAAGTGTCGACGCTTCTCGGACGCATGCCGTCGGCCGTGGGTTACCAGCCCACGCTCGCCGACGAAATGGGTCAGCTGCAAGAGCGCATCACCTCGACCCGCGGTCGTTCAATCACCTCGCTGCAGGCCGTGTACGTGCCCGCCGACGACTACACCGACCCGGCTCCGTTCA
>VFQT010000836.1_pt1 | contig 41563 bp, 25 predicted proteins | sample 3512381 | NCBI WGS metagenome assembly VFQT01 (sample SAMN10412376, study PRJNA504923) | tailings metagenome | isolation source: Relicate 2 Philex TSF3 active mining site | place: Philippines: Tuba, Benguet | collected 2017-08-29 | reverse complement strand
TGCGGTGTCCGTTCTGCAAACATGATGAAACGAAAGTGATCGATTCACGCAACAGCCAGGATTTCTCGATCCGGCGTCGACGTGAATGTCTGAGCTGCGAACGTCGTTTCACGACCTACGAACGGATTGAAGAATCGCCCATTCGTGTCATCAAGAAAGATGGTACTCGAGTTCCTTTTGACCGTGAGAAGATCCGGTCCGGTGTCGAGAAAGCGTGCTACAAACGCCCCGTCAGTCCGGAACAGGTGGATCGGCTGGTTGGCGATGTTGAAGCGGCCATTTACGAAGATGGCGAACGAGAAGTCTCGTCCCGACGCATCGGGGAACTTGTCTTCAACGCTTTGCGCGATCTCGACAAGGTCGCCTTCGTCCGGTTTGCTTCGGTCTACCGTGAATTTCAGGATGTTCACGATTTCGTCGACGAGCTGAAGCCGATTCTGGACCGAAACCGCCGCGACAGTTCTCACTAGGGTGTAACAATGATATACCACCCGCCATGTTCGCAGCATCTCGACTGGCTTCCTCTGAAGAACGACACGCTCTGATTCACAGAACCGGCTGAACTGCTGCCCGTTCCCTGCTCTCGATGTTCGACCACCAGACATTGCCGAGCTTCGTGCGCAGGATTCTGAGTCAGACGTAACCGAGCATCCGTATGCGCTCCGCGCCTCTCTGGCAGTGCCCGCCCGTTCCTCGTGCTCTGCAGCTTGCTCTGATGATGCTGCTCGGCATCTGGGTCACAGACTGGCAACACTGGTCATCTGCATTCCTGCTGCGTACTGCAGGGCTTTGTCTTTGTGGCGGGTTTACGCTTCGGCGACGATGGCCTCATTCCGAATCCGCGTTGCTGGCGGTCAGCGTCTTCCTGCTGGGGGGCATTCTGTGGGCTCGACAATCCCATGACCGCAGCAACAGCGAACTGGAAAACGTTCTCAAAGAACAGCCAGGGCTTCAGGATGCAACGATTCGCATGGAAGGCATCGTCGCCAGCATTCCGGCTCTTGATACATCCAGTCAGCAGCGCAGTCACCAGGCCGATTCTTCCGATCCACGAACTCTGTTTCTGTTTGATGTGAAAGAACTGCTTCTGCCGGAATCCAGAGTTTCCGTGAGAGGCAGATGCCGCGTTCTCGTTGACGGCAACGTCACATCGCAAATCGCATGGGGCGATCAAGTGATGCTGACGGGGCGGCTGAACGTGGCTGGTCCGCCTATGAATCCCGGAGAGTTCGATTTCGCAACGCACCTGAAGCGATGCAGCATTGCCGCGATGGTGTTTCTGAAACATCCCAGTGCGATCGACGTCAGACAGCCGCAAAGCCGGTGGACCGCGCGAGCCCTGCTGAATGCGTTCCGTCAGCAAACAGCCGCACTTCTGGAACAGCATCTTTCTCCAACCAATCGAGCCACTGCAGAAGCCCTGCTGCTGGGAAATCGTGGACATCTCACAACAGACCTGGAACGCGATTTCATTTCCAGCGGAACGATGCACCTGCTTGCGATCTCCGGATTGCACGTCGGAATCCTCTATGTGTTTCTCATTCGGATCTTCAATCTGCTGCTTGTCCGTCGAAATCATGCGATCGTGATCGCCGGGTTCATTTGCCTGCTGTACGCCTTTCTGACCGACCTGCGACCCTCGGTTCTTCGTGCATCGGTGTTTATTCTTTACAGCGTCTTTGGACAGCTTCTTTGCCGTGAAATCCGTATGGGCACGCTGATTGGTCTGACAGCCTTAACTCTGCTGGTGTTTGACCCGGGAATCGCGTTTGATGTGGGAGCATGGCTGTCATTTCTGGCAGTCGGCGCGCTTGGCTGGGTCACAGAACGTCAACCAGTTCCGGAAGATCGGCAGGTTCCGGCCGACACCGTGAACTGGCGTGATCAGCTTCGAGAGACTTTCACGAACACGCTGCGATGGCTGCAGCGAAGCCTGCATCAAATGCTGGCAGTGACTCTGCTGTCTGCGCCTCTTGTCGCATCACAGTTTCATCTGGTGTCTCTGTCCGGAATGGTCGTGAACATCCTGCTGATTCCATTCTCGACAGCGACGCTGATCAGTGGTTACGTTTTCGTGGCGGTCGGCCTGTTGTTCCCTCCCGTCGCATTTCTGCTGGGAGGTGTGTTTGAACTGTTCCTGTCGATTCTGAATCAGTCTGTGGCGTGGACGGCGGATGTCCGATCTGGCTTTCTAATGATTCCCGACCTGCCGGGCTGGTTCCTTCCGTTCTATTACACTCTGCTGATCCTGTCCGCGTCCGCAGCCCGTTCCGTGATTCGACAATCCCTTCGCATCGCGCTTCTGCTGCTCGTGATTGTCGAACTGTGGATCGTATGTCAGTCAAAGTCTGTCTCGGAACTTACCTGCACAGTACTCAGTGTCGGACACGGTAATGCCGTCCTGGTTGAAGTGAATGATCGTACCATCGTTGTTGATGCTGGTGCCATGAGTCGAGGAGAAGCGGCGGCCGACATTGTCTCCCGGTGCCTCTGGAAACGAGGCCACCGAATGATTGATGTTCTGGTTCTCTCACACCCGGACGCCGATCATTACAACGCCGCGCCGGAACTGCTGGAACGAATGCCGGTGGGACGAGTCTGCGTGACTCAGCAGTTCGCTCAGTCATCGGCGCCGGAGGTTCAGGCTCTGTTGGCTCGGATTGAGTCACTGCGGATTCCTGTGTCGATCGTGACTCAGGGTGACCAACTGACCGATTCGTCACACAACTCACAATGGTCGATCCGCTTCCTGCAACATCTCGCGAGGCCAAATGATCACGCGCCCGATGATAACGAAATGAGTCTTGTCGCTTTGTTTGAAACTGGTCCCCACAGACTGTGCCTGCCAGGTGATCTCGAGGGCAGGGGACAAGCTGCGCTGCTCGACCAACTTCCGTCCTGCGATCTGATGGTCGCACCACACCATGGCAGCCCCGCAGCCAACACCACTGAACTTGCCCGGCAGACCGATCCTGCACTCGTTGTACTCAGTGCGTCCGATGACCGTTATCAGGACCATGCGTCTCAGGTTTATGAAGACCGGCAGATTCTGCTGACGTGTGTGCATGGAGCCGTGATGGTGGGATTTCCTGACTCTGAACATATGACAATTCAATCCTGGGCGGGGGGACATCCATCACCTGGCTTCATTTTTCCTAAGTGACGTTTTCGCAACGGCTTAGGAATTGTGGCGATTTTTCCTGGCGATCGACCCACATTCCAGACATTAGAGAAATGGGCCTTTTTGCAGAATTCCGGGGGAGCCATATCCGATCAACCCCTTAGACTCTTCTGCCTCGCCTACTGAGAATTCGTGTTTGGCGTGCTGTTTCCGCAGCTCTCCGAACTCCCACCTGTTTCTGCCTCCGTCACTGCAAAGCCATGTTTGTAGTGATCCCTCCTGAGGTGATCATGGCTGCTGATACACATTCTGAGCGTCCTCGTCGACGTACTCCTGGCCGACTGACCAGCTGGAAGCCCTCCTTCCTTATTGCGCTGGCGATTCTCCTGGGAGGCAGCATCGCAGCATTGTCCCTGCGCCCAAAGCATCGTCTGGATGATTCGGATTTTGTCATTATCCAGCCAGACACGTTTCAGGAAATGATGACTTCACGAGGTACGCTCGAAGCAATCTCGACGCGCCGAATTCACTCGGAATGCCACTGGACTGTCAGCATTCTGAGTCTTGTGCCGGAAGGTACATGGGTGGAAGAAGGCGACGTGGTCTGCGTGCTTGATTCCGCAGAGATCGAAGAGTTTCTTCGGTCGCGGGAAATCTCTCTCATCAAGGCAAACGCTGCTCTGACCGCCTCTCTCAAGCAGGAAGAAATCCAGCGGGCTGCAGCAGAACGACGGTTGTCCGATGCCAGCTATGCGCTTCAGACCGCAGAGTTTGAGCTGCAGGAATACGTCGATGGCAAGTATCCAAAGCAAATGCAGCAGCTGCAGAAGAACATTGATGTCTCGGAAGTTCAAAGCGAATCGGCCAGCGATGACCTCAGGTTCATCAGCCGCATGTGGATGATGGGGATGGCCAATCGCGCGGAGCGAGATTCCGCGTCTCTTGTCGCGACATCTCAAACAGAACAACTGCGTCGTCTGCAGACCCAGCAGCAGCTTCTGGAAAAGTACACGCACCCAAAGACCGAACGTCAGCTGAAGTATCGAGTTGACAACTATCGTCTTGGCCTGTTGCGTACGGAACTGACAAACTCCCTGATCGAAACTCGAACAAAAATGAACGCCCTGGCCGACGAACGACGGCTTCAGATCTATGAACGCTATGCCACGTCCGCCAGAGAGAGCATTGCCGCGTGCACCATGCGGGCTCCACGTGCAGGCCGAGTGATTCATGCAAATAACTGGTATCTCCGCAGTCGCGGAATTCGGACGATCGAGGAAGGCAAGTCCGTGTATTTCTCTCAGCCAATCTTTGAAATCCCGGATGAATCAGAGTTCAAAGTCAGTTTCCCTGTCGACGAAGCGCTCATCACGAAAGTCTCTCCCGGTATGCCCGTGGAAGTGAAACTGGCCGGGTACGAAGACGATGTCGTCGCCGGCACAGTCACTTCGATTCCAATGTATCCGCGCATTCGCAGTCCTTACGGCACGGAGATCAAAGAATACTGGCTGGAAGCCACTCTGAATCCGACTGATGCTCAATGGCAGAATATGCATCCTCAGATGGATGCCGACGTGACATTCGCCATTACGAATCTTCCCAATGCGATTTCTGTGCCTCGGTCCTCCGTTGTTCGAGAAGGAGCTCAGACGTTTGTCTGGCTCCAGCATGGCGAGTCACTTATGAAATGCGCCGTGCGCGCCGGCACGATCGCCAATGACAAAGTGGTGATCCTGAACGGACTGCATCCAGGCGATCGCATCGTCCAGGATCCGCAAAACGCAGCAGGCCTGCTGGGGACACAGGATGCCGACAACCCCGGCGACGGACGCCTGTCTCCGGTTGGACTGACCGACTCAATTGCTGTCTCGGGAAACAGCATCCGTGGCTAGCAGACTGTTGAAGCATCGGCCTGGCTGAATTCGGAGGGCTTTGGCCCTCGCCTGTTAGAAGTCGTTGCCTGAGAGCGGATCCTGTGGCAGGAACAGTGAAGAACGAGGCTTGGAACCGCCAGACGTCAGAAGTTGCAGATAGACTCTGCGGTCAATATTGTCCGAGATCGTCGTCGCAGATCCGTCGCACAGGCTGAAGCAGCAGATTCCAGGATGGTTGGAAGACGGAAACGGCAGGCCTTCTCCACCGTATCTCATTGCGTTGGGAGTGCCGTCAATTCCATACGGCACCGGCGGGTCAGGGAAATTCTGGCCATTGGCGGCAGGGGCGTCGATCGGATAGACAAACGTGCAATTCTGAGGACTGGGGTTTGACCAGACTCCTGAGCTGCCCGCGTTAATGTTCTCTGCAATCAGCAGAGTGTTGCTTGCCCCGTCATAAATCGAATTCATCGATTGAGAAAAATTATCGGCTCGAACCTGGATCCAGGAGACACCCGTGTCTTTGTTGATGACTTCATCATCGGCATCGGCGCCTGGAGCTGCACCTCCGGGCGATGCACCGTCGCCGTCCCAGTCGGCAGGAATGTTGACCCAGTGATGCATCTGTGATTCGAACGGATTCTGTCCCGCATTAATGCGCGCTGCATAAGAAGTCAGATTCGTCATGCTGGCGTAGCCACTGTTGATGACATACGAAAGTCCGCCATCCTTCTGCCATGCCGATTCGTCATTTGGGCAAGTCAGCACTTCGATGTTGGTACGCCCCAGCGCATTGTTTGCGGTCGAGAACGGTGGTGCCTGAAAATCCCATCGATCGTAAAGATCCTGCCGGTCCAGTTCTGGAAGACACGTCACCACCCAGTTGACGCCTCCCAATGGAGAACATTCAACCTGATGCGGCGTCGGATTCACAATACCAGGCGGAGGGACCGGAATGTATCGACCATACGCAGGAATCCTGTCACGACTCTTTGCAGCGTTTGAAAGCACTGCCAGCGTCACGTTTTTCATGTTACTCAGGCATTGCGTCCGGCGTGCAGCTTCACGCGCCTGCTGAACCGCTGGAAGGATAAGCGCCATGAGCGTCGCGATGATCGAGATCACGACCAGAAGCTCGATAAGTGTGAATCCGGACCGATGCTGACGACGGCCTGACCTGAATTGCTGCTGACACACGTGTCGATTCATGGGGAGAGTTCCTTTGGCGTGAGGTTAATGTCGAGGAGGAATGGACACAGGCACCTCGCTGGATTCCGGAAACCGCAGTTTCAACGGGCCAGGAACAAGCGACGGTCGGCGATGAACGGCTAACTCCCGACTGGGCAAACGACGATGGGGCTCAAGCCGCTTTGATTAGCGAAACTGCCGGGTTTGCGCAGTCGATCGCTCCCCTTCTTTCCACCTCCCTCGGGGTGACAGGGGAAACGCGATTACGCAAAGCTGTTCCGCATCCTTCTTAGGAATTTCTTCAGGAAGCACAAAGGTCCTTCGGCATCCAGCTCTGCCTATCACACCCAGGCGGCCGGAGAACCTTTCCTCGATAGCCTCAGCGGTCGCTGATCTGCTGTCGCAGCCGATACAGCTCCTGCAGCGCCTGCATCGGGCTCAATTCATCGACGGAGAGATTTCGAAGCTGGTCGATGACGGGATCTTCGGGCAGTTGGAACAGTGACTTCTGCTGCCGTCTTTGCTTTGTCGTTTCTCGCTGTGGCACCTTTGGACGCCCATCCGCGCTGACGTGATCGTTCTCCAGTGTGGAAAGAATCGTCGCAGCTCGATCGGTTACCAATCGAGGAACGCCGGCAATCTTCGCGACGTGGATGCCGTAGCTTCGTCCCGCCGCACCTTCCACGATGCGGTGCAGGAAAACAACGTCCTCGTTGCTTTCCCTCACGGCAACATTCCAGTTGGAGGCGTTACGAAGTGTTGCCGTGAGATCTGTCAGCTCGTGGTAGTGTGTTGCAAACATTGTACGGCACTGAATTTCATCGTGCAGAAATTCGGTGATGGCCCACGCGAGCGAGATACCGTCATAGGTGCTTGTGCCTCGACCGATCTCGTCCAGAATGACCAGACTTCTCGCAGTCGCCGTATTCAGAATCCTCGCGGTCTCCGTCATCTCCACCATGAAGGTACTTTGACCGCGCGCCAGTTCATCACTCGCACCAACTCGCGCAAACACACGGTCCGCGACACCGATCAGGGCTGACTTCGCTGGAACAAAGGAACCCACCTGTGCCATGATCGTGATCAGCGCGGCCTGCCGAATGTAAGTGCTCTTACCGGCCATATTCGGACCGGTGATGATCTGAACGCGACCTGCGGCCCTGTCATGTTCATCCGAAGCTGCGATTCCGAGTCGCACATCGTTGGGGACAAACTGGCCTGCCGACAAGAGGCGATCAAGGACAGGATGCCGGCAATCACGGATATCCAGCAGGCCTTCGTCTCTGAGTATTGGTCTGCAATATCCGGCATTGGCGGCCAGGTTTGCCAACCCTGCCAGCACGTCGATCTCCGCCATCGCTTCCGCAGTGCGGAGCAGCACAGGCACAAAGGTCGCAACCTGATCTCGCAGCGCGGCAAACAGTTCCTGCTCCAGTGCTTTCGCACGATCTTCCGCACGCAGAACTTTGTCTTCGTACTCCTTGAGTTCCGGAGTAATGAATCGTTCCTGATTCTTCAAGGTCTGCTTGCGAATGTAGTCGTTCGGAACTTTGTCACGATTTGCGGCGGTGACTTCCAGGTAGTATCCGAAGACTTTGTTGAAGCCAATCTTCAGACTCGGTATCCCTGTCCGCTCAATCTCTTTTGCCTGGTAAGCTGCCATCCACTGACGCCCGCCACGCATCAGATCCCGAAACTCGTCCAGATCCGCGCTGAAGCCTGGCCGGATCACTCCACCGTCCGTGATCGTATTCGGCGGCTCATCAACAATCGCTGCCGTAATGGCCGTGTGGACCTCAGGACACAGCTCAATACGCTGCTCCAGTGTCTGAAGTCGCTTCGACCGTCGCTCTGCAAGTCGAGCACGCATCTTTGGAAGCTGTTCCAGCGTTCTGGCAAGACACACAAGGTCCCGTGGGCTGCATCGCCCCGTGGCGACTCGCGATGTCAGTCGCTGAAGGTCGTACGTCTGTTTCAGCAGTTCTCGAACGTCGTCGCGCAGAGTCAGCTGTCCAACCAGTTCTTCAATCGCATCCTGTCGCTGCGTGATCTGTTCGAGATCCATCAGCGGACTCGAAAGCCATTCCGCCAGCAATCGTGATCCCATCGGCGTGCAGGTTTCGTCCATGACGCCGAGCAGCGTGAAGTCGCGTCGTCCGTCGCGCAGTGTCTGAGTCAGTTCCAGGCTGCGACGGGTTGCTTCGTCGATGATCATGTGACGACCGCGCCGCCAGTATTCCAGCCGAACGATGTGGGGCAGGGCAGTCTTCTGTGTCTCACGGACATATTCCAGAAGAGCACCCGCCGCTGTCACTGCAGGAGTATCTTCGACATCGAAGCCTTCCAGAGTTCGTGTCCCGAAGTGCTCATTCAGCAGACGCCGCGATTCGTCTCTGGCAAAGCACCAGTCAGGTCGAGTTGTCAGAACAAAACTTTGAGTCTCCGTGCGGCGTGCCGAAAACTGGCTTTCCTGAGCAGCACTCTCCGGGATCAGACATTCGGCTGGACGAATTCGAGCCAGCTCGTCCTGGAGCTGAACAGGCTCCACGTCAGTGAGAAAAAATCGACCGGTGGAAAGTTCAAGCCATGCCAGCCCGATGCCAGATTTCGAAGGCGCGACGCTCGCAAGAAAATTGCACTGGCGAGGATCCAGCATCTGATCGTCGGTGAGCGTTCCCGGAGTGACCACGCGTGTCACTTCCCGTCGCACCAGGCCCTTGGCCTTTTTGGGATCTTCGACCTGATCACAGATTGCCGCTCGAAAACCGGCCTGGATCAGCTTCTGCAGATAGGAATCGAGCTGATGATACGGGAACCCGGCCATCGGCACCGGATTATCGGAGTTCTTGTCACGGCTGGTGAGCGTCAGCCCAAGGACGCGCGACGCGTTCTGAGCATCCTCGTAAAAAAGCTCGTAGAAATCGCCCATGCGAAACAGCAGCATCGCTCCCGGATGCTCGGCCTTTACAGCCTGGTACCGTTCCATCATCGGGGAGAGTTTCGACATGGCTGCAGAGCAATCGAAGAAAGACCTGCGGAAGATTCCGTGAACTGCGATCGTTCAAACTTACAGTGACTTCACATCGGGAAACAGCATACTGACGCTCGTTCGATCATGAATCGACCGAATGGCCTGAGCAAACAAAGGAGCCACCGAGATGATTTCAATTCGATCACCAAATGATTCAAGTGCTGGCTCAATGGTATCCGTCATGAACAGACGCTTAATCACACTCTGCTCAATTCTGGCCACGGCGCCTTTTGACAGCACGCCATGGGAAACCGCGGCGTAGATATCCTTCGCACCGCGTGCCTTCAGGACTTCCGCCATGCTGACCAGTGACCCGCCGGTGATTGTGAAGTCATCGACCATCAGCACGTTGCATCCGTTGACATCACCAATCACTTCCAGAACCTGCGCTCGCTCCGAATGATCCTTGCGCTGCTTGTTGCCAATGACAACCGGAACTCCCAGCAGGTTGGCAAAGGCTGATGCAGACTTGGCAAAACCAACATCCGGACTGCAAATGACCAGGTTCGGAATGTTCATCGAACGAATATGGTCGCAGATCACCTGGCGGGCATACAAATGATCGACAGGAACGCTGAAGAAGCCCTGGATCTGTGGACTGTGCAGGTCCATCGTCAGAACCCGGTCTGCACCAGCTGCTTCGATGGCGTCCGCGCAGACACGAGCACGGATCGAAACACGAGGCTCATCCTTCTTGTCACCCTTCGCGTAACTGAAGTATGGGATGACAGCTGTCACCTGCGACGCACTCGCACGCTTCAGAGCATCAATCCAGAAGAGCAGCTCCACAAAATTGTCGTTGACCGGACGATGCACGCCCTGAATAACAAACGTGTCGCGCCCACGGACATTCTCGAGGATTCGGACGAAGACATTCCCCTCACTGAACATCTGCGCTTCACACGGTGTCAGCCCGACTCCCAGACAGTCCGCAATCCGTCTGGCAAACACAGGATTCCCGGAACCCGCCAGAATCGCCAGATCACCATTTGGCGATGTCGATGGTGCAAACGAAGACGAAACCGGGGACTGTGACGGAGACATTGGGAAGGCGTTCTGACGACGAAAACGACGTCAGCTCAGAAGAAGTGCAAGACCCGCAAAACCACTGCCCGCAGATCTTAGTGCCGTGATCCCTGAACACAACTGTGCTCACAAGTTGGCAAAGTCACTCCCACTGCCAGAACCTCCGGTGCCATGCACCTTTGAGCATTCCATGCTAGAAAACACTGCATTATTTGTCCCCACTGGTCCGCCCTGATCGCTTGTTTCCAGGCTCTTCCAGGAGTTCCAGAATTGGAACGGCCGACATTCCGATTCTGGGAGCCCAATTTCGACAACTTTGCCACTAACGTGTCAGGTCAAGAATAGCGGTCTCGCCGCTACATCCAGTACAATCGCTAAAGTCAACGCAGGTTGCCAGTCGAAAATTGAACTGGAGGAATCTCGCTCAAGGTCGTATTTGTCGGGCTGGCAACAGAGGATCAAATGCCCCGTGTGCCTCTTCTTGCCGCCTTCGCGGCGATCAACGTGCTAACCCAGTCACTTGCAGCTCAGCAGCAAGCCACACCGGTCGAGACTGAGCCGCGTGTCGAAAATCCGTCCTTCAATGCAACAGTTCCTCCAGATCAGGCGATCGATGATCTGGTGCGTCGACTCAATGAGCAGGAAGCGGAATTAGAGGAGCTTCGGCATTCTCTTTCGAAACCACGCGTTGAAACTCAGACCGCGGGCAATCCGAGCAGCCCGGAAAAAGCACCTCACTCGATCGCTCTGCTGAATCCAGCAAACAGCCTCAAGGTACATGCCGGCCTGGATACTCTGATGGTCTTCAGTACCAGCCGACCGTTTCCCTCGGGAACTCCGTTGTTTCTTTTGCCGGAGTCACCGTTCGGCCTCGAAACGAACACGTTCGACGCTCATGCTCGACAAAGCTATGTCGGTGGGATGTTCACCGGACCGAAGCTGGGAGATTTCCAGACGGGTGCCCAGATCCTGACGTTCTTTCAGAATGACAGCCTGTCAACAGACGATTATGGCATGCTGGTCTACTACGCCTATGGAGAATTGAAGAACGAAGACTGGAGATTCTCAGCGGGACTGCAGCAGGACGTCTTCAATCCTGTGAGTCCCACTATTGTCTACCTGACGAAGATGTACGGTTCCGGCAACACCGGGTCCTATCGTGGACAGGTGCGACTGGAACGATTCTTCCAGTCCGACGACGATATCGGCTTGACGTTCACCGGTGCATTAAGTGAACCTGTTTCGACATTGGTGACAAACAACGCCGGGCGGATTGAAGAAGACAATGGCTGGCCCAACATCGAGAGCCGCGTCGAAGCTGGCTTCGGGCCGCGTAAGATGATTCGTGGAGCACAGGCGCGGCCGGTGGAAATCGGAGTGTCCGGGGTCGTCGGACAAACTCGTACCACTCGAACGATTCTTGCCCCGCCCGCCGCGCTTCCTCCTCGCGCAGTGATCGACACGTGGGGCGTGGGCGCGGACATCGAATGGCAACCAAATGAATGGTACGGCGCGCGAGGAGAATTCTACACGGGCCGTGCACTTGGCGAATATAATGGCGGTGTGACGCAGAGCGTGAATTCAGATACGCTTGCGGAAATTCGATCAACCGGCGGATTCGGAGAAGTGTTCTGTTATCTGTCCGATGAAGTGCATGTTCATGTTGGGTATGGGATCGACCAGCCGAACGAAGCCGATTTGGCTCCCAGTCAGATCCGCAGCAATCAGACGTACTTCATGAACTGGGTCTGGGATCTCAGTAAAGCCGTGCAGCTTGGCCTCGAAGTGGATTACCGCGAGACTGAGTACACAGAGTTCGCACCAAATACGTTCCTGGACAGCGACGCCGTTGTGATTGCGACTCGGTTTCTCTGGAAGTACTGAAAGTCGACAAGGCAATCAAACAGAACCCTGCCGGCCGAGTGCCATGAGGCAGGCATTATTCTGCCGAATAGATCGACTTGCCTTCCTTGATCGTCTCCATGACTTTGAGATCCGCAAGGCTGAGGATTGGCACCTTGTGCGGATTTTTGTCAAGCACCACGAAGTCTGCCAGCTTACCGACTTCAATCGACCCGCGATTCTTTTCTTCATAATGCTGCCACGCGGGCCAGAGCGTCAGAGACTTCAGAGCAACATCCACTGGAACGCACTGCCCCGCTCCCAGAATATCGCCACTTCTTGTCCGCCGTGTCACAACCGATGACAGAATTCGGATCGCACTGGGCAGCGCCACCGGCGAGTCATGATGCTGAGAGAAGATCATGCCTCTTCGCAGGACAGATCGCGCGGGGCTGATTCGCTCTGCCCGCTCCGGTCCCAGCACGGAATCTCGATGCCAGTCTCCCCAGTAGTAGCAGTGCATTCCGAAGAGTGACGGGAACACTCCCATCTCCTGCATCTGATCGAGTTGATCTTCACGCACGGTCTGGCAATGAATCATAACGTCCCGTCGATCATTGCCGTGGCCAAACTTTTCCCTGGCTTCCCTGATACCACCGAGCATCATGTCACTTGAGGCATCGCCATTGCAGTGGCAGAGAAACTGCCAGCCTTTTTCATAACACAGCGCGATCTTCCGGTTTGCGTCGGCAACGGGCATTGCCGGATAACCGACGAAACTCGCCGGTGATCCGTGAGGAGGAACCAGATAGGGCTGAGTCAGGAATGCTGTTTTCCCCTGCGGAGAGCCATCAAGGCTGATCTTGACCCCGGCGATGCGATAACCGTTCTTCATCGTCTTGCTGTACCAGGGAGTCTCAAGTCCGAACGGCTTTTCGTTGCCCGAGATATCAGGGTAGCTCACGACGTCGATCAACATCTCTCCGTTTTCCGCCAATCGCATCCACGACTGATCAACAGGAGCCACGGCGCGGCCTTCCTGAGCCATCGTGTATCCGTACTTTGCGTAAAGCTTCATGCCGGCTTTGGCGAGCCCGTCCATCTCCGCATCGCCCATCCTCGGCATGATCCTGATGAGTCCCGCATAATGAATGGTCTCTTCCAGAACGCCATTCGGTGTCTTTCCGTCTGCTTCGCGGCGAATCACTCCTCCGACCGGATTTGGGGTTTCCGCTGTAATCCCAGCCAGTTCCAGGGCCTTTGTGTTCGCAGTGCCAAGATGGCCCGACTGATGAATCACGTAGACCGGAAGATCCTTTGAGACCTGATCCAGTTCCTGACGAGTCGGGTGTCGCTGTTCCTTCAACTGAGCGTCGTCGTAGCCGAAGCCGAGGATAATTCCGTACTTCTTTGCAGTGTCTGTTTGAGCGTACTTCTTCAATTCTGCCAGAATGCCGGGGATGTCGGTCACCGTGTAGTCGGGCGGAGCCAGAAGATTGGCCGATGCAGCCTGAAGACCGGTTCCGAAACAATGCCCATGCCCATCGACGAATCCAGGCAGCAGCGTCCTGCCGCCGAGATCGATCAGCTTTGTCTCCTGGCCCTTGTGCTTCAGCACCACATCCTTCGCGCCAACGGCAACGATTTTCCCGTCGGCCACCGCCACGGCTTCTGCTGTGGGATGCAGATCGTTGATCGTAAGGATATCGCCACCATGGTAGATCACCTCAGCATCCTGGCTGTGGCCGAGACACGGTGAGGCGAACAAGAGGATTCCCAGGCAAGACACCTTCACGATTGACATGATCGCTCTTTCCAGACAGATGGATTTGACTTCGCCCCGAAAACACACGCTGCCCTCCCGTATCGCCAGAATTCAGGAAGGCAACGAATGTCGTGCATCATCTCAAGGCCCGTACTTCCGGTCGCTTACTACGGAGACGCGAGGAACTTGAAGAGAGGAGCTGGCTGGAAGTTCTTTGTCTGGTCACCAGCGATGTCGGGGTTACCATCCAGTTGCAGCTTCCTGGGCCCGGAACCTTCGCTGAAGTCCAGTTCGCTCAGCTTCGCCCACAGGACACTTGGGCTATTTGTGTCCTGGTAGTAGTACACTTTGTTCTTCTGGTCGCTCACGGTCAGCCAGAGCGTGTCGGCGATATTGGGTTTTCCCGGAATCCTGATCCCAATCGGAACGCTGACGTTTCGCATGACACTGAAGACCGTGGCGACCGCTCGGCGAGGATCAGCGGTTTGAGTGGCTTCGTTGATGTAGTATGAGGCGCGTGCAAACCGATCGGCCGGGCGATTGGTCCCTGGCAGCATTGTCTCGCCCCCAATCGACTTCCAGTAGTTTGCCAAAGGAATCTGTTCACTGAAGATCGGAGAATTCGTCATGACCTGATACTGCCGACCGTGATGAATCGTGAGCTTGCCGTCGATGTATTCAAAGATTGCCGAATCACCTGAGGCGTCGGAAACAGAAAGGTGGACAGTCCCCGGTTCGCCGGTGGGAGCCTGAATCGTCTCCATTCGAAACTCTTCCCGGCGCAGTCCTTCGACGGCTTCGGCTGTTGTGGCATACGAGTCAAGGACGTACTGAGCCCACGCAGAAATCGGCAGTGTGGGTCTCTTGTCCTCCGCTTTCGCTTCGGGGTACTTCGATTCCGCAAGATAGAGCATGTTTGCGACCAGTCCCTTTTCGTTCATGCCGTCGGCAGCAGCGCCTTCATAGATTGTGACTACGACGCTGCCGTACTTGCTCTTCCAGTTCAGTGGTGTCTTCGTGTTGCTGGTACGCTCAAGGCCTCGCGGGTAAAGCCACATGTTGGTGTCCATATCCGACACGAACCAGTCCATCGTGCGACCGGTCACGACCTGGCCTTCCTTACCGAAGTAGACGGCGCGTGAGCAGGCGTCCGTAACTGTTGGAAGCATTAATGCTGTCAGGAGTAATGCGACAATCGCGATGTGCTTCTTCATAATGGACTTTCGATCTCGATGGGGATGAGGGAACGAAGAAACTGCCGGAAGGTACAACCACTTGAGAAGAGGTTGCGAGGCATCAGGCAACGAGTAACAACGATAGGCATCTTCAACATTACTGTCATCCGTAACTCAATTGCAAAATTGCATACGCCTCAGTCGTAGCCATTTTTTTGGGAGAGGGCTCCCAAAATCGTTCATCGGGACGACCGATCAAAGAGAGTTCCGGCGAACGTCAGATTTCCGAAGACGTGCATGGCAACGGAACGAATGAACAGAAGCACCTCATTGTTGTTCGCGGCGGTATTCGATGGGAGTTACTCCGGTCATCAGTCGGAAGGCGCGGCTGAACGCGCTTTGGTCGGAATAGCCGCAGCGATGGGCGATCTCGGCAACGGTACGATCCGTTTCGAGCAGCAGTTGGGACGCAGCGGTGATTCGGATCTTCGCAATCAGTTGAAGGGGCGTCAGCCCAAACAGCTTTCTGGTCAGACGGGCCAGTCGTGAGGACGAGAGTCGGGCACGGTTCGCCAGCACGGTTGTTGAAAACTCTGCCGATAAGTCCTGCTCGAATTCAAACAACGCTGTTGCAAGTGCTGCCGGAATCTCTTTTGGATCCACCGGGGCTCGAACGTCTCGCGAAAAGCCAATGAGTCCGATCGTCGTCCCGTCAGATCCTCGCAGCGGCAACTTGGATGTCAGACACCATACCGGCTGACGCGGGCGAATCCACTGCAGTTCCAGCGAATTCATCAATGGCTTTCCTGTCTTTAGCACCTTCCGATCCTGCTCTGTTGGAATTTTGCCAAAGTCGCCCGGGCAAATGTCGCTTGGTCTCTTTCCAAGTGCTTCTGAGGCCTTCTTCAGTCCATGCCGCGCAAGCAATGATTCGTTGACCGCTACGTATCGACCAAAGAGATCCTTCACGAAAAATGCGACGTCAGGCGTGAGGTCGAAAAGCGACGTGAGTACTCGAACATCAATATTCCGCAGTTCTTCCGGGATCACGAATCGTGGCGATGTTGTGCGCGATTTCATATTTCTGTGCCCTTCCCACTCAAGACACACGGACTTTACTCGTGATACCATTGTAGGCACGGCATGGATCTGCCGGGATCATGCACTTCCGGATATTGGCCACCATTATGCCAGTGTCGGCGAATGCGTGAATTTTGACGGCGCACTCATGTTGTTTGACAGGAAGCTAAGCACCGTTCTCGCATCTTTTTGAACATGCTTATCACACGCACAATCCACCTCTCGCCGCAGGCCCTGAACATTCTGGACGCCATCGCTTCCGAACTGGAACTGCATGACCTGTCGGAAGCCGTTGAGTACTGCATCCTGAAGCAGAAGCTCGACGAAAAGGAACTCGCACGTGCCTTGCTGGCCCGACTTTCTGCTGGCGCACTGCGGCCAGTGGATGATGAGAATGAGAATTCCTGAGATCCGTTCAGGAATTCAATCAACTCGCTGTTGCCATTCATCGTCGATCGACGATAATATCGTTGATCGACGATAAAGAAGAGCAACGCGGGTCCGGATCTCAGAGCTTCAGATCTTCTCAGATTGCACAGCATGACGGCTCGGACACCGCAGCATCACAGCCGAACTCACCTGGAGAGAGTCCCATTGGCAAAACGTTCTGCGAAAACAAGATGCTGCAGTGATGAGACGCCATGCGTGTTGCCGGCGGATCAGTTCGCAGAACAGTTCGCTGCTCTTGCATGGGCACTCGCACATCCAGCACGAGTTCGTATCGTTCGCCTGCTGATCTCGCGCAACGCGTGTGTCTGTGGTGAAATTGTTGACGAAATGCCACTCGCACAGTCCACCGTGTCACAGCACCTGAAGATCCTGAAGGATTCCGGACTGGTTCAGGGCGAGGTCGATGGTCCCAAAGTCTGCTACTGCATCAACCCTGACAAATTGAAAATGCTCAAGTCACTGGTCGCATCCCTGTAAAGCTGCCCCAGAAGTCCAGCCGGCATCGAACATGGCGAAAGGAATCCACCAATGATCCGCAGTCTCATTCATCGTTCTTCGCCGATCAACGATAGTCATCATCCGAACCCCGTCGCCGCAGCGACACGTCTGCATTCAGGAGAGTCCCTTTGAAATCCATCATGGTTTACGATCGTCCGATGTGCTGTTCAACCGGTGTCTGCGGTCCCGCAGTCGACCCGGTTCTGCCGCGATTTGCAGCAGACCTTGATACTCTGAAGAAAGCCGGGTGTACGGTCGACCGCTACAACCTGGCGCAGCAGCCTCAGGCCTTTGTTCAAAATGCCGAGGTTCAGGCGCTGATGGCTTCAAACGGTACGGACGTCCTGCCAGTGATCGTTGTCGACGGACGCATCGTCAGTCGTGGCCTCTACCCTTCGATGGAGATGCTGCAGATGTGGACAGGAGTCCCGGCATCCTCATCAACTGCTGAAACAGCTGCAAAGCCTGGCTCAGTGCTGAGCCTTCCTGTCATGGGGCAGGACTGCTGCAGTGATTCTCCAGGATGCTGCTAACTTCAATGTGGCCGACGACATTATGAAGGCCACCCGGCACTGACTGACAAATCAGCCTGAGCCGATCGTCGTAGTTCGAACGCGGGAAGACACGTCATGGAGTTCCTGAATCACCCAACACGCCACCTGTTTTTTACGGGCAAGGGCGGTGTTGGAAAAACATCGGTCGCCTGTGCCGTCGCTGTCTGGCTTTCCGATCAGGGCAAACGTGTTCTGCTGGTGTCGACAGATCCTGCGTCCAATCTGGATGAAGTACTTGGGACCAGGCTTGAGCGCCAACCCACTCCGATACTCTCGATTCCGCACCTGTTCGCGATGAACCTGGATCCAGAACAGGCAGCCGCTGATTATCGTGAGAAAATGATCGGTCCTTATCGAACACTGTTGCCCGCTGCGGCGATTGCGAGCATGGAAGAGCAACTGTCGGGATCATGTACGCTTGAGATCGCGGCGTTCGATGAGTTTTCCCGACTCCTTGGTGACGCCTCTGCCACAGCTCCTTTCGATCATGTCCTCTTCGACACGGCACCAACGGGCCACACGCTGCGACTCTTAACACTTCCCTCGGCATGGACCGGGTTCATGGAAAAGAACTCGACGGGGACATCGTGCCTTGGTCCGCTGTCGGGGCTGCAGGCACAACAGGCTCTCTACCAGCAAACGGTCAAAGCACTGAGTGATGAGGTTCAGACAACTCTTGTGCTTGTCACGCGTGCCGAACAGGCGGCGTTTCGCGAGGCAGCTCGAACCAGTAACGAGCTCCAGGCTTTGGGCGTCAGTAATCAGCACCTGGTGATCAACGCGGTCTTTCGCGCGACCGATCACCAGGATCCTTATGCGATGGCAATGCAGAGTCGATGCGATAACGCCCTGCTGGAGATGCCGCTGACCCTTCAGCAACTTCCCAGAACAGTCCTGCCAATGACGGTGGGCGGACTGCTGGGCGCGGCATCGCTTCGTAGTTTGATTTCTCACAGCGAGAATCGCGAACATCAAACAAGCACACCACCTTTGACACACAAAGCAGCGGAAGAACACACGTCTGCGCCCACTTCACTGCCATCGTTATCGTCGCTGATGGACGACCTTGCCGCGCCGGGGCATGGCGTGATTCTGGCGATGGGCAAAGGGGGCGTTGGAAAGACGACGGTGGCGGCGGCCATCGCTGTGGCACTGGCAGATCGCGGCTTCGATGTTCTTCTTTCGACAACGGATCCGGCGGCCCACATCGCAGCTGCGGTGGCTGGCGAAAATCGAGCGAATCTGACCGTCAGCCGTATTGACCCTGCTGCCGAGACCGCAAAGTACTCGCAGGAGGTACTGCAAACCGCTGGTGCCGGACTTGATGCCGCAGGCCGTGCTCTGCTGGAGGAAGATCTGCGTTCTCCATGCACTGAAGAGATCGCCGTCTTTCGAGCGTTTGCAGAAGCGGTGGCTCAGGGAACGCGACGCTTCGTAGTGCTCGACACCGCTCCCACAGGCCATACTGTTTTGCTCCTGGATTCCGCGCTGGCCTACCATCGCGAGGTGACTCGGCAGGCAAGCGGGATGCCGGAATCGGTCGAGCATCTCCTGCCGCGTCTGAGAGATCCGGAACTGACTCGTGTCCTGATCGTGGCGCTTCCGGAAGCAACTCCGGTGCATGAGGCAGCGCAGCTTCAGCGAGATCTTCACCGAGCGGGAATCGAACCATTCGCATGGGTCATCAACCAGTGTTTCACTCCTCTGAATGTTTCTGATCCGCTGCTGGTTCAGCGGCGAATGCAGGAAGCCAGATACCTTACAGAAGTCGCTCAGGAATACTCGCAGCGAACGACCATGATCGCATGGCAGAGGAATGCGCCTGTCGGGCCATCGGCATTGCGACAGGTGATGACGTTTGAGGCACGCACTTCCGAACACGGGACAATCAACCACGAGCACACTTTGACACAGGGAAGAATTATGACGCACGCACTGCATCCGGAACTTCAGTCGTACGTAACCAGTCGGCTGAATGAAGCCAGCCTCATCTCAGACGAGCGCAAGGCCGAACTGCGTCAGTTGTCTGGTTACGTGACGCAGTGTCGGCAGCAGAACCGACCTGCGCGACTGACGTTTGTGTGTACTCACAATTCCCGGCGCAGCCATCTGACTCAGATCTGGGCTCAGGTCGGTGCGACCATGTTTGGTCTGGACCATGTTCAGACATTTTCCGGGGGTACAGAAGTCACGGCCTGCAATCCTCGCACAGTCGCCGCACTGCAGCGAGCAGGTCTTGAGATCACAACTCCCGATGCTTCTGCATCGAATCCGCAATATTCTGTCTCGTGGTCCAGCGACTGCTCGCCGCTGCTGTGCTTTTCCAAGGTCTTCAATCAGTCTCCGAATCCCGCCAGTGACTACTGCGCCATCATGACGTGCTCTCACGCAGACCAGCACTGCCCCGTGGCGATCGGCTGCGATCTCCGACTGGCAATTCGCTACGAAGACCCGAAAATCTCCGACGATACGCCGCAGGAAGCGGCAACGTACGACGATCGCTGCCGCCAGATTGCCCGCGAAATGCTGTTTGCAATGTCAGAAGCCTGCAACCGTGTGGCCTGATCGCATTTAGACTCGCTGCGATCGGAGTCTGAGTTCCGGGCATCGGCGATCTTCCTGGTTTCTTCATTGATTCTTCATCAATGTCGGCACCAGGCGTCCTTGGCAGATCATCCGGCAGGAAGATTCTGCGTCTTTCTGCACCACCGTCGCGTCAGCCGTGTTTACAAATCTTCACAAATGAAATTCTGAAACAGACATCAAATTCACAAACCCTTCGCAGCTGGTTCATCATCGCCTGCAGAATGGTGTCAGGTCGAAGAAGTTGAGTGGTCCGATTGAGTGTCCACGTTCTCTTTGTCTGATCCAACTGTTCAGGGTTTGTGAAAGGAAGATGCTGTGAAACGACTGGTAAAGGGTTCATTGATTCAGGAAGCTCGTCGCAGAGGATTTACTCTGATTGAGCTTCTGGTTGTGATTGCCATCATCGCGATTCTGATGGCTCTGATTCTGCCAGCCATTCAGTCGGCTCGGGAGTCAGCGCGCAGTGCACAGTGCAAAAACAATCTGCGTCAGATCGGCATTGCTCTGTATGCATGGAGCGATGGGGACCCTGCAAAGCGTCTGTGCTCAGGACAATATGACTTTGTCCGCGATGGTGACCCAACTCTGTACAGCTGGGTTGGCAACGTTGTCTCTGTGAAGGGCGGTTTGCCTTCGCAGATGCTGTGTCCATCCAGCGAGCTGAAGGGTTATGAGAAGCTGAATGACGCAATCACAAACAGCAACTTCTCCAGCAACAACTCCAAGACACCAAACAACCGTCAGGGTGTTGGTCCGATGGTCACTGCTCTGAATGCTCATGCTGCCAGTTCTGCTGCTCGTGGCGAAGAGCTGAAGGCGTGGATTCGCAAGGGCTACAACTCCAACTATTCCAGCAGCTGGTTCATGACCCGTGGCCAGAACCTGACATCAACAAATCCGGCCACCGGCACTGGAGTTCATCTTCCACTGATGAACGGTGTTGGATGCAAGAGCCTTGTGACGACTGCTGATGACGCTCCTCGCTGCACAGGTCCTTTGACTCAGGTTCAGATCAGCCGATCAGACATTCCAGCCAGCAACATCCCGCTGCTGGGTGATGCCGCTCCAGGTGACACGAAGGAAGCAATCCTGAACACGGGCAGCTTCACGGGTTCACTGGACGACAACGGACAGCTCATCACCGGCGTACGGCTGTGCGAAACAGCCAACGATGGCCCTGCCCGAGTAAAGGGCGGAGCTGGCGGCGGCACGGTTGAACTGCTCGACACGATCGCGGCTATGTCCGGTTTCACGGTGGACAAGTACAACCCCACACGATATCCGCTTGCGGGCGAAGTCATCAATGCCGCTAACATTGCCAACTACTGTGCCGACCCATCAGGTCTGGGCCTGGTCTTCCAGGATACCCGCGACTGGTACGCAGTCCATGGTAATGCCTGCAACCTGCTGATGGCCGACGGCAGTGTTCGGTCAGTGTTTGACCTGAACGGTGACCGATTCCTCAATCCGGGTTTCGACACGACCGGCATGACCGCCGACGCTGACGGTTACACTCCCGGACCATGCGAAATTAATTCCTTCGAAGTGTTCTGTGGAACATGGCTGACCGACCCAAAGACCTTCGCAAAGGGAACTTTCGAAGAGTAACTGATGCTCAGGTTGCTTGATTCGACAGGCAAACCAGTCCGACTGTCGTCATCGACGGCAGTCGGACACTCTTATTTTCGTCGGATGACATCGAAGGACTGTGCTGGCACTCAGCCGACAGAGACGTTTCTGAATCACTGCCGGTTTGCCAATCCTGAAAGCTGATCCGAATGAAAACCTGTACTTCATGTGACTATCCCAACCAGACAACGGCGCGTTTCTGCTCGGAATGCGGGGGCCCGTTTGCTCTATCAACGATCCCGGCCATCTCAGCCTCAGCTCAGCTTCGAAATGCGATGGATCGCTGTCGCCGGAAACTGAAGTCGCGACACGAGGACATACCGGCGCCGGGGACCAGGGCCATTGCGCCGCTGCTGGCAAGTCTGCAACTGCTGCCGGCGGATGCTCATGCGTCGCGAATTGCAATTATTGAATCACTGGGTGAAACAGGAGATCCCGCAGTACTTCGTGCGCTGTTCCTGATGGCGACCGCGCGAGGCAATGTTGTGCGTCAGGCGACCGCGCTTGCGTTAGGTCGTATTCGGCACAGCCTTTCGGCCTATCTCCTGATACCGATGCTTGCGGATGGATCATCCCGAGTTCGCAATGCGGCCATGGAATCTCTGATTCGGCTGGGGTTTGCCGAAACTGAAGAAGTGATCATGGCAGCCTGCCGTTCCAACAACCGGCTCCGCGATACGGCCGCCAAGATGGGGTTCCGGGCGAATCGAAGTTCGGAAACACCAGGTTCAATTGTCGAAACAGCCAGCTTCGAACAGCTCGCGTTTCCTTCATCGGAACCAACTGCCGAATCACCGCTTCCTGCGGACTCCGCGGCTCAATACGTGGATGAGCCGAAGCCTGAAGTTCGTCAGACGGGTGAGTCGCCTCTGCTCGATCTCTCAGATGGCATCGTATTTCCGCCGGAGCGAACATCGGTCCCCAGGTCCTCGGCTTCAAGGCCGTCAGAACGGAAGTCGGCAGCAACGTCACGGGCTGAACCGGGCTCAGATCGTGTTGACGAAGAGGATGATATCGGGATTGTCGACAGCGGTTTCTTTGACCTTCTCTCCGGACATTTCGATGACTCAGGTTCAGGACCATCGCCTCGGCTTCCGGTCCTGTCCGGTCCTTCAGGAAGGCGAGGGCATCGTTCGAATGAAAGTTCTTCTGAAGTTCAGCTTCTTGAGGACATTCCGTCTGCGCCGATGGGCGGACGTGCTCTTTCTGACATGACTTCGTCACGATTTGCTTCGATGTCCGGAAGTGCAGCAACCACCATGGAGGCTCCTGCGGCAATTGATGTTGCTCGAACCGAAGTGCCCACTCCCATCGAATCACTGCCCAGGCCGGTGGCACGTCCTGGTGTCTCTGTCACGGCGATTGTTCCGTCAACTCCGGTGGCCCGAACTTCCCCTGCCGCCACGGAACCGCCGCCGGATGATTCATCGACCGCGAATCCTGGACTGGAACTGCCACCGCTGGCATCAAGAATTCCGCTCGCTGGACAAACGGAAGCGGCAGAATCCGCACCGGTGAATGACGCGGCGAAGGAAACGCGAGAACGACAGGAACGCAATGTCCGTCGGCTGAAGGATGCCCGCGAGAAGGCCTTTCGACAGCTTTTGGAAGCCGACATCAAGCCCCGGAAGGTCAAGGCAACTCGCAGCGTGGCCAGAAAGCTGGCACAGCTGGAAGCGACGCCACACTCTGATATCAAGACGGTTTGCGTACTGATTCAGGAGCTTGCCCAGTCCAACTCGCCAGCCGTCCTGGAAACGCTGGTCGCTGTCAGCTGCAGGCCACAAAAAGATGTTCGCGCCGCGTGTGCCGCGGCGTTTGCGGCGCTGCGGACAGTCGAGTCACTGCCGCCGCTGCTTCGGCTGCTGGGTGACAAATCCGGGACCGTCATCGAAGCCGCTGTTCGTTCCCTTTCCCAGTTTACTCAGTCAGAGATCCGTCCCGTGGTGCTGGCCGCAGGAATGATCAACACCGCACTGCGAACGATTGTTGTAACGGCTGTGGAGCAGATTTCCGACGCAGAACACAAGAGTGGCTGGGAAGCGTACCTGCTCAGCGCGACGGATTCACAGGACCACGAACTCGCGTCCTTCGCGATTCCGCTGCTGGCGCGAATAACCGGCGCGGCACATCGAGAACTGTATGAGAAGCTGACTCTGCATGAAGCCGGTGAGATTCGGGCCGCTGCCGTTGATGCGCTGATTCGTACGGGTGAGAAGCGAGTGATTTCCGCCATCAATGCAATGTTCACGGATCCTGATCCACGGGTACGGTCACAGTCGGCCCTGGCCGCAGCCAGTCTTTCAAGTCCACGCACGATTCAGCTGCTTGTGTCACTGCTTTTCGACGCGTGTTCTGAAGTTCGTCGAAGTGCAGCGTATGCAGCATCCCAGCTGGATGACCCGGAGCTCGGACCGCCTGTTGCAGCGGCTCTTGAAAAGGAACAGGACCAGGACACAATCGAACACCTCCTGGTTGCGATCGGAAACTGCAGTGGCGGAAATGCACTGCCGGTACTTACGGCGTACATGTATCAGCACGGCGGACAGTTCCGAGATCTTGCACTCAGAGCGCTGCGAAAGCTGAAGCTGCCGGTAAGTGCTTCGGTCTTTCTTTCGCTGCTGGATGATGTTTCTGTGAACATCCGTCGCCAGAGTATTGAGCAGCTCGCTGTGCTAAAGACAACAAAGGCGATTCCGCGAATTCGTGAGAAGCTCCGCTGGGATCCGGATGAACATGTCCGGGCTGCGGCAGCAAGAGCGCTTGGCGAATTGCAGGACAAGGACTCGTTTGCACTGCTGCAGAAGGCAGCTGAAGAACATGCCGTCGTCAAAACTCAGGCAGTCATCGCGCTGGGGCACATCGGGCTCGTCGATGCCGCACCGCTGCTTCTGACACTGCTCACGGATGTTTCCCCTGAAATTCGCTACCAGGCAATTCACTCGCTCGCTCAGATCAAGGCCCCTGACGCAGAAGATGCCCTGTTTCGATGCCTTGATGACTCCGATGAGCTTGTGCGTCGAGGCGCGGAACAGGCGTTACTGGCTCTGGGATTCTCCCGCGGAAAGCTTCGACGCCGACAACTGGGGGACCGACTGCTTCGGCTGACACTTCGCCTCACGCCATCGGTCATGTTCGGCGCTCTTCCGGGTGGTGGAAAGACGGTTCTTGTCACACTTGCCACATTGGTTCTGGCGATTGGAGTGATCACGTTCCACACCTTCCAAACCTCGCTGCTCGGAGCGCCATCTCTGGAGGCGGAACGCGTGATTGCAATGGACTCATCGCCGGAGGCAGCGATTGTTGCCGTTCTGCGTCAGCGCGGTGTTGCAGATATCTGGTCAACCGCGGAAGGCAGAATGCTCCACCGTCTGAAGGTGCCCGACACGGTAAGACAGGTCTTCATGGATCGTCGAGGCAACGCCATTCTTGTGATGGACGATCAGCTCGGTCGGCTGAAGAAGTCTGACGATTTCTCCCTCGAAACCATGGACACACTTTCTCTCGATAATGATCCTTCGGCCGTCTGTCGCCTGGAGAATCAGGATGCGCTGTGCGTCTTTGAACGAGGCAATCCAACGAAGCTTCGAATCATCGGACTTGAAGAATTTTCGGAAATGCGGAGCTTCAGCATCAAGGCGATGTTTGAGGGACTGTGTTACGTCAGCCCCGATCTGTCAGTGGCCATGATGCTGGGAGCCGAGGGTCGTCTGTCAGTGTGTCAGCTTGAGACTGGCGACTGTGTGACGGCACCTCTGAGTCAGATTGTCGGAAGCGCCACACTTGGTGGTGTGATGTCCGCAACATTCAGCGGCGATGCAAAATATGCCGCGTTTGCCTGCACTTCAGGATGCGTTGTTGTGGATGCTCGTAACATGCGCCCCGTGCGATTCATCAAGTGCAGGGATCCACTGGGGTTTGTCTCTGTCCAGTCGCTTCCTGGTACGTCCGATTTGATCCTGTTGACCGGCACCGGACAGATCCTGCGACTAAACAAGGACTTTCAGGAGTCTGCTCCGATTCAGCTGGAGCGAGAAGAAACCTTTGATGTGTGTACGATTTCTCCAGACGGAACGCAGGTGCTGGTAGCCAACACCGAGTCCAGCGCATTTGACGTGTACGGTGTTCCCGATGAGAAACTGCTGCTGCCTTCTTCGCTGACAGGACAATGAGGACTCATGGAAAACTGGTCATTCCCGGCTCGGACTTAACAGAAGCTTCATCACATCCTGAAACAATCTTCACGAACAAACTGACGAGGGCACTGGGATCACGGGAGCTGGAGAATGACGACCAAAGCGATGGACCCGGAATTTCTGATCGGTGCGTCGCTGTCGGCGGATCGCTTCAAGGTCGTTGCGCGTCTTGGTTCAGGCAGCATGGCCCACGTGTATCGGGCATTTGACAGAAGCCTTGAGACAGATGTTGTTGTCAAGGTTCCCCGACGTCAGAAGCTTGCTGATCCTGGTCTGCGTGATCGGTTTCTGATGGAGAGCCGACTGCTGGTTCAGCTTCAGCACCCGCACATCGTCAGAATTCTGGACGTCGGACTGCATTTCGGCCTGCCGTATTTCATCATGCAGTATCTGAGTGGCGGCAGTCTGGCGGACAAGCTTCAGGGCAGTACGCCGAAGCAGGCAGCCCTTCCGGTCGCTTCACTTCGGACATGGCTTCCGGAGATCGCAAAGGCACTGGACTTTGCTCATGGGCGTCAGGTTATTCATCGTGACGTGAAGCCCGCCAACATTCTTTTTGATGAAGCAGGCCATGCGTATCTGAGCGACTTCGGGCTGACTCGCATTTTGTACGGCGATCCCGAATCCGGTGACTCCGATGCTACGGCCGACGGATGCATGATCGGGACGCCGAACTATGTGGCCCCTGAGATCGTTCTGGGACACGACTATGATCGACGAGCCGATCAGTACTCTTTGGCGCTGACCGTCTATCACACGATGATTGGCGTGCCTCCGATGCAGGGTAAAACACCAACGGCCGCGATGGTCAACCAGACTCGCCGCATTCTGCCGCTGCTGAGCGATCTGCGGAAGGAAGTTCCCGCAAACACGGCGGCTGCCGTGGCCCGGGCACTCGCAAAGAATCCGGAAGAGCGATTTGCGTCCTGTGTCGAGTTTGTGAACGCAGTGACTGCCGGACTGGAAAACTCACCAGCTTCAGCGGTTGCTGTACCGCAGGCCGCAACTGCTGTCGAAAAGCGATCGGGTGAATCAACGGCCACTGTTTCCGGCAGCGGCACACAGTCTCCGGACTCGCGCCGAAGAAGAAAAGAACCTGACAGCGACCTGCGTCGCCAGGAACGTTCAGCATCTGTGACCGCAGCTGATCGGGGCCGCGTAAGTTCCGGAAAATCTTCGGGCTCTTCAGGGGCTTCCGGCGCATCAGGTTCGCGCAGTACCAGACTTTCTGGGGTCCCGAACATTGTGGAACGCAGTTGCCCCAAATGTGGCAACACGATCCGTCTGGTGCCGGAATTCGGCGGACGACGAGGTCGTTGCCAGCGTTGTGCGGTCAGGCTGAAGATTGCGGCAAATCTGTCATCACTCCGCGTGATCTCCAGTGCTGACGACAGCGGCGCTGGATCAGACTCGCAGGAAGATCTGCAGCTTGGCGAACGCCTGTTCGGGATGCGTCTGACCTCTCGACAGGCACTGGCTCTTGCCATTGCGATGGTGCTGACTGTCTCCGTAACGGCCGTTCTGCTCTGGAATCAGTTCCAAAAGCCTGACCAGCTGAAACAGAAGATGAACGACTTTAGCTCGCGCGAATAGCATCGACTCTGCATCACAGGTCTCACGAGGTGGTCATCACCTGCGAGGCTCCATGAAAAGTGTGAATCCATGACAACCAGGTCTTTGAGTTCAACTCGACTTCTTTCCAGTGTTGCGCTGGCTTTTCTGCTGCTTCCTGTCGGTTGCGGAGGCACGGATGAGTTTTCGCAGCCATCGGTTGATATTCAAAAGCGATTTGGCGGAGGAGCGGGCGCGGCGGCACCGGCCAATGAGCAGAGTGAATCCCCGGATTCGGCAACCCCCAATGTTGCTTCGGCTCCGTCAGAGCCTGCCGAGGGCGATGAGGCCAGGACCACGGAACCTGCAGGCGACATGGCATCAGCAGAAGCTTCGAGCGAGCCGCCCGTCGATACATCGTCACGAGAGTCTGCTGATGATTCGACAGCAGCGCCGGCGCCAGCCTCGCCATCCGAAGAAGCCGTCGGTGGTCCTCCGTCCGATCCTGAAGTAATGACTGCCAGCGGGCGAGCCGAACAGGACCTGACGAATGAACGCGAAAACAACGCTGACAATTCCGTTGCGGAGAATGCCGCCGGCGTTCTGGATGCATTGCGGATGTCGAGCGATCAGAACAAGGGACGTGCCGCTCCTGACGAGACCGTCGTGACTCCGGATGAACAGGCATGGAGGATTCTGACGCGTCGACTGGCTTTCCAGTTCTTTCTCGCGGCTTCCTCTGATGGAGAACATCTTGCGGCATCGACCGGCGAGCGGTCCGTCAGCGTCGCCTCCAGTTTGTTTTCGCGAAAACTCTCGATAACACCTCCAGCACCAGGCTCAGAGACGATAACTCCCGGGCCGATGCTGATCGAGGGACTTTCAGCCACCTTGAATTCGATCGCACTCACGGACGACGGACAACACCTGCTTGTCGGAACCGTCGACGGACGACTTCTCGTTCGATCCCTGACCTACGAACAGGACTGGGATCTGTTTGCCCGTGATCAGTATCTGCTCGAAGAAGAGTATCGCACGGTTGCTCGATTGTCTGATCAGGCCATCATCGCGCTGAGAATGATCTCGCCCGAGTTGCTTCTGTCCGTCGACAGTGCCGGGACGTGCTGTCTCTGGAACCTGAGCAGTGTTGCGAAGCCCGCACCTCGACTGACTGATCTGACGCCGGACGCGTTTAAGAATCCTGGGAATCAGGAGTTTCGGCCGACGCCCGTGACGACCATGGCGCTGAACGCAGCATCCGTCATCGGAATCTCTGTCGAGCGATCTGCAGAGCGTCTTGCCGTCTCACTGCCGAACGGCGAACTTCGAATTGTCTCGCTTCAGCATCCGTCAGATGTCCGAACGATCACAGCATCTCATTGTGGCAAAGTGCGCCCTGTGTCCGCGTGCTTTTCGGAGAGCGGACAGCTTTACGCAGGACTTGCGGACGGCCGAGTGATCATTGTTCCGGAAGACACGCCTGGTTCGATTTCGAACTCCGATTCGAAGACGGTTGCTTCCGGAGCGTCAACCACTTCTTCACCCGTTCCAGCATCAACAGCGGACGCGAATGGGGACCTGAAACTGTTGTCACCGGCCGAGCCGGAAAAGGCGGCACCGGCCATTACGCCCGTGTTTACGCCGGACGTGCAGGATCCTCGCAGTGCCATCACGGCGATGCTGATGCTGCCTGAAAAGAGTATCCTGCTGATGGGCAACGCCGACGGGCAGATTATTCGATTCAGTCTGTCCGAAATGCGACCGGAGTCCATCATGCGTCAGCACGATGGACCCGTTTATCATCTTCAGCGGATTCCGAATGGAGTAATCAGTCATGGCCTGGATCGCAAAGTGCGGATCGTCGATCGTGATGTCGCTGCGCCGGCGAATGAATCCGAAGAAGAATCGGAGCTGACTCTTCCTGTCGACCCGTCGCTCGCCATCACAGACTCGGAAGAGACTGCGACCACGGGACAGAAGACGACTGGTACTCGACCGGTTCGCAAGACAGCCACCAATGCTGTGACAGCAAAGCCAACAGTCGGCGTTCGATCTGCCGATCGACTCCTGGGTCTTCTCGAACATCAGCTGCGACTGTGTCCGGAGTCGGAACGCCCCTCACGTCGAACCGCCATTCTGAAGCATCAGGGACGTGAAGCGGCGTCAGCAGCGGTACCTTCCGGTGACAAACCGGTTCTGGTGCTGTGTGGATCAGTAACGACACACTGGAAATTTCAGGAACAGGAGTGGAATCCCGTCGGGCTTCGTATCTCTGATGACGGACTCACTCTGGTTGCCGGCTATTCCGGGGGAATGGACTCGGCCGATCGTCTGAGAGGTTCAAAACTTGTTGCCTGGGATCTGCCCACAGGAACGGTGCTGCGCAGCTGGCAGGATCCAGCGAACATCTCGGAATTGACCGTCGACTTTCGTACCGGAACAATCGGAGTGCCTGGCTTTGATGGACTGTTTCAGATGGCGGCAGGACGCATACAAAGGGACGTGACGTTTGCCGTCAGAACTGTCGGAGATTCTCCTGGTGAAGCAACACTATTCGTGGGACGCAGCGGGCTTCCGGGCACTGCGGTCGACTCGATCCGCCGCCACGATGGCCGAACCGGAAAATCGGTTTCGGGCCTGACGCTGTTTGAGTCCGATGTGACGGCGCTTCGACTTCAGCAGAGCACTTCGACACTGTTCGTTGCCACTCGTGAACGGGATCTTGCTCGCATCCTGGAACTCGATACCGAGACTCTTCAGGTGAAGGCTGAGGTGCTGCGGGAACCGCTTCCCGGACGCTCCGGCGACGGAAAGGGAACGGAAGTACTGGTGCCTTCGTCCGGCGGACGTGCGCTGGTGGTACAGGGGACTTATCAGAACGGCCGGGAACTGCGTTTGATCCGAAAGAGCGGCGAGAGATGGCTATTGGATGAAGCGATCGTCATTCGTGAATCGCAGCGAATGATGGACACCACTGTGAATCGCCAGCCTGCGCAGTTCGTGGCCAACCAGGAAAGCCGGGTTGTGCTCTTCACCGCCACAGATCTTTGCGCCGTGAGCCTGAAGAAGGGACGGCTGGAACAATCACTGCCTGTTCCGGATGTGAACGGACATCGTCCCGTGATTCGCTTCTCTCCCGACGGGCAATGGGCCGTTGTCGGCGACGGTGAAGGAAAGATCTGGGCATGCCTGCTGAGCAATCTTGAGCGAAAGCCGCTGACATGGCAGGTTCACTCCGGGCCTATCGCCGGGCTCGCGTTCTCCTCCAACGGCCAGTTTCTTGTGACCGCTGGTGAAGACAACCAGATCCGCTGCTGGAACGTTCAGGCATTTCTGACGCGATAAAGCTGGCGTGTAACACAGTTTGCCCTCATGGAGCACTCAGCCTTTCTGCAAACCTCGCTGGCCGGCTTCGACGACGAAGGACGCGCGGGTGATGAGTGGAGCGCCGGGTTTGTCGACGTACTCGACGACCTGGTAGTCGCTCTTCCATTCTTTCGGAGTAACCGTGCAGCTGACGTATCCTCGTTCGGCGTTCTGAAACTTCACGAAGGGATTCTGTGCCAGCATTTCGGCCTGGCCTTTCGGGGACTGAGTCCCGTTGCCGCCCGATGAGATTGACGTGCCGACAAATTCCGCGGCGACGACCGGAGACTGTTCACTGTCAAAGTCGACCTTGAGATCGTTGGCCCAATTGGAATGAATGTCGCCCGTCAGAACGACCGGGTTGGGGACTCTGCGAGTCTCCAGGAAACTGAGCAGACGTTTTCGCGCGACGTCGTAGCCGGCCCACTGGTCCATGCTGAATCTGGCTTCCTGTGCAGGATCGCGGTCGACTCGCGCCATCATGATTTGCTGAGCCAGAACGTTCCATGATGCCCGTGATCGCAGAAGTTCGGCCATGAGCCAGCGTTCCTGCTGCTGTCCCAGCAGCGTCGCATTTGGATTCAGCACGTCTCCTTCCAGCGGCTTCAGTCCATCTCCGTTGGGCTGATCGGTGCGATACTGTCGAGTGTCCAGCATTTCGAATCGCGCCAGACGTCCGAAGTCGATGGTTCGATAGAGGATCATGTCCGGACCTGTGGGAAGCGCTGACCGGCGAAGCGGCATGCTCTCATAGTAGGCCTGATACGCGTTGGCTCGCCGCAGAAGGAAGTCGTCCCGAGAAACATTCGCCTCTTCGGAAATGTCGCCCGCACAGTTGTTGTCGAATTCATGATCGTCCCACACAACGGCCCAGGGACACAGCGAATGCATTGTCTGAAGATGAGAGTCCAGGCGATACTGAGCATAGCGGTTTCGATAGTCATCGAGAGCCACGATTTCTTTGCCGGCATGCTTTCGAACGCGCTCATCGATTCCGGCATATTCGTAGATGTAATCGCCGAGGTGCAGCACCAGATCGAGTGGCTCCTTTGCCATGTGCTCATAGGCCGTGTACAGACCTGTCTCGTAGTGCTGGCATGAGGCGAAGGCAAAACGCAGCGTTGAAGGCATGGCTGTGCTGGTCGGCATCGTGCGGGTTCGGCCGGTGCGGCTCGTGGCATCACCGCAATGGAATCGGTACCAGTACCATGTCTCCGGGTTCAGTCCGTTCACTTCGACATGAACAGAATGACCCAGCTGGGGAGTCGCCAGCACTTTGCCGCTCTGCAGAATCGTCTTGAACTCTTCATCTGCCGCAAGCTCCCACTGAACCTCCACTGTTTCCGGGGTCATCCCGCCACCATCCATGGGAGATGGTGCCAGACGTGTCCAGAGCACGACACTGCTGCTGTCGGGATCTCCGGAAGCAACTCCCAGGGAAAACGGATTGTTCGCAAACGCCCTTCGTCGCCAAGCAACGCCATAAACCTCACGGCCCAGCACAGACAAGGCGGCCATCGAAGCACCGGCCAGAATCATCTGGCGACGAGTCTGCTGAAGTGTACGGAATCGCTTTTCGATACGGTCCATCTGAGCACTTTCTGAATCGTCCGGAACTTCATTAACAGGAATCGCCGAACGATCAGGTATTTGCCGCAGGGTGTCAATTCCGTTGCCACGGCACGCCTTCATTTCACCCCACGAAGGTGTTCACACACCAGACTGATTCATGTGGAAATGTGCATCGAGCCATGGGACGGAAAATTCGTCGGACATTCATAACTTCTTCATCGTTCATTAAGACTTATTCCGCAATCTCTTCACGTTGCTTTTGCCTCACCAGAAGGAGCATGTGGGTATGAGTTCGCAGAGATTTCCGTTGTCTGATTCGAGGGTGCAAACCAGAACGTTCACACCTCACTCGGAAGAGAGTGGCATGCCGTTAAGTCCGCACACGGCGGCGAATCAGTGGAATTCGAGCCTGGCCTTGTCTGTCCTGCCCACGCAACGGCTGTAGAGACAATCGCAGGCGTTTCAGGCGAGTTGATAGCGATTTGATGCAGGGTGAGGAAATGCAACCTCGAGTCCTTCTGATCGAAGACGACGACGCTGTCGCGGAGGTGCTGTCGTACCACCTTCAAAAGGAAAGCTATCAGATATTCCGCGAGGCTGATGGATCATCGGGACTGGCGTTTGCAAGAGTCGCTCTCCCGGATCTTGTTATCCTTGATCTCCTGCTACCTGGTCTGGATGGACTGCAGGTCTGCCGAAGGTTGAAATCCGAACATGGGACTCGCGGCATTCCGGTCATGATTTTGACCGCCCGCGATTCTGAGACAGATGAAATCGTTGGTTTCAGCATGGGCGCAGATGACTATGTAACGAAGCCGTTTCGTGTTCAACCGCTCATGCTGCGAATCCAGTCCTTGTTGCGGAAATCGGATTCTTCTACTCCGACCACATGCGTTCTGTCCGCATTCGGTCTTTCCATTGACCGTATTCAGCACATGGTGACCTACGTTGGGGAACGACTGGACCTGACACCCACAGAATTCCGAATGCTGTGGACTCTGATGTCGCAGCCGGGGCGACCGTTTTCCAGACTTGAACTGATCGAAGTTTCGCGCGGACAGGATGCGGCAGCTCTGGAACGAACGATTGATGTTCACGTCCGATCGCTGCGCAGCAAACTCAAGGGTGCTGGTGTGCTGATCGAAACGGTTCGCGGTATTGGCTACCGCTTTGTTCGAGAATAGACGACCTGTGACCGTGGTGGGCGTTTCGCGCCGTAGACCGTTCACTTCAAATTTCATACTTCCTGCAGGACCGACTCCAGCGACAGGCACACAAGATCTGCGGGGGCGTATTCGTCCAGAACGCGATCCCCCTGACGCACGACGGCGTACAGCTGAGACTTTTCACAGGCGGCGCGAGCAAGCAGCTGAGCTTCGCGGTGCGAACGTCGATCAGCGATTGGCACCCAGCCCGCGCTGGTTTCCACAAAGACCGCATACGATGGACGACGGGAAGCGTGCGGAAGCGACGTTGTGTGTGACATGATGGCCCTCAGGTTCGCCGAATCAGCAACGGCGAAATGCTGTGACGGTCGTGACGTTCCACATCAGGACTGTCGAAACAACGCAGCGAGGACCACTGCAGACGAGACGAAAAACCGTAGGTCATCCCTGAAAGTGATGCTGCCCTGTTTTTGAGCAGAAAGCGCCATTCGGGGAATGCACTCCGGGGGATTCTCCGTAGCTCTGTCCGGATCTTTCCCACGCTGCACAGCTTCAGATCAGGCCTCTTCCACGCCATGAAAACTCTGCACGAACATCTGCCGAGGGAACTCTTCTGCCGGTGAGTTTTCGAGCTTCGGCAGGATCTGCGACTTCATGCTTTGCGGGCGGTGTACCAGAGTCTGCCCGAAGTTGCGCCGGGCCCAATCGTCGTTGACAGATTCGATGGCTCGCGTCTTACTCCGCTCAAAAGAGTAATGAGTTCACCACTGGATGGTCCCGCGATGCGCACATTCTGTCACATGACCACGACTTCCTTCGCGCGAATTGCTTCGGCCACATTCGCACTTCTCTGTTCGGTGTGGCTCATCGCATGCCCCTTCTGTCTGGCACCGCCTCAGACGTTTTCTGAACAAATGCTGCTGTCAGATGTTGTTGTTATTGCCGAGCTGCTGAAGTTTGAAGTGCTGAATAACGGCACGGTCCCCAGGTCCACACTTCGCATTCGATACTTCCTCCGTGGCGACGAACATACCGCGGCAAGATTTGGAATCGGTTCCGGCCGGATCACAGTTCTTCCCGCCGAAGCAGCCGGGAAGCCCGGTGACCTGTTTCTGATGTTTGGCGATCTGCCAGACCTGGCATCAGATACCAATACCAATGTCCTTGCAGGCAGCAACAAACCAGAAGCTGGTCCCGAGGATACGACAAAGAAAACAAGAGCCGGAGAGAAAATCCTGACCGCATCATTGTCCAAAACGGTCTCCGGCGCGCCTGTGAAGAAGGCCCATATTCTTCAGAAGGTGTCCTGGGAAATGCCCGGTGCCGTTGTGTGGGCCGATTTTGAAGCTCTTTCGCCTTCGGGTGCGACGTATGTGCAGCAGCTGCCTTCCAGAGATCTTCCCGCTCCGCAGCGACTGGCCTTCTTCAACGACTATCTGGAATCTTCCGACCCAAACATCGCAGTCGATGCCTGGGCAGAGTTTGGCGGAGCCGCCTACGCTGATGTCAAAGCTGTGCGACATTTGTTTCGCCCGGAAAAACTGCGTGCCTGGATTTCAGATCCACTGATGAGTCCCGAACGACTGGGTCTTTACGGACTGATGCTGGGACTTTGCGGTGAACCGTCCGACGCAGAATTTCTGCTTCAAAACCAGCGAAACTCAAACACCGGAGAGTTTCGCTTCGGCGGCGAAGGACTCATGGCCGGTTATCTCCTGCTGACCGGCGAAGCAGGGTTGCAACGCTGTCGTGAAGAAGCTCTCAGTGCCAGCGCTACAGATTCTCTTCGGCACGCGTTTATTCAGTCGCTGCAGTTCTTTATGAGCTACGAACCGGATGTGCTGTCGCGCGAGTCAATCTGCGGCTCCATGCGGGAGATGCTGGCCGTTCCCTCCATGCGAGACATTGCCATCACCAACCTGGCCCGCTGGGAAGACTGGAGTATCCTGCCGCAGCTCATGACCATGTACGAAACCGAGTATGCGAATGACGCGGCGGGGCAGCGCATCATTCTGCAGTATGCCGACGCCTGTCAAAAAGCAGCTGTCAAACAGAGTGAAACCGAAGAAGCCGCGCGTGTGGCATCGGAGTTCATCGCCCGAATGAAACAAAAACCCGGATCATCCGCCAAAGCCACGACCTACGAGTTTCGTGCGCCTCAGTAATGTGACGGCAGTCAGCGATTCAGAATTCGAAATTACTCATGGCCACAGCAATCCACCAGCAACTGAAAAGTCAGTACGTGAAGGATGAGTCCTGTCACGAAGTGTCCGTGGATGGTTATCGCATCGACGCCGTTGATGAGGCCGGGCGGCTGATCGAAATCCAGTGTGCATCCCTCGCAGCGATTCGCGACAAGATTCGCAAGCTGATCCGCAACCATCAGGTCATCGTTGTAAAACCCTTTGCAGCTCGCAAACGCATCGTGACCATGTCCGAACCGGATGGGGAAGTGCTGAGTTCCCGCTACAGCCCGACTCGACAGAAACTAAATCATATCTTCAAAGAGCTTGTGCACTTCGCTGTCTTCCCCAGCCCGGGGCTGCAGCTGGACCTTGTGCTGACCGAACAGGAAGAAATCCGACTTCCTCCAACAGAGCGAAGTTCCTGGAAGAAAAAGTACAGCGTACTGGATCGCAGGCTGGTGGAAATCCAGAGTCGAGTTTCTCTGACGACCGCCGCCGATCTGTGGAGCCTGCTCGAAGCACCAGAACTGCCCGCTCAGTTCTCCACCGCTCATCTGGCCGAGACCTGCAAAATGCCCCGCTGGCTGGCCCAGAAAGCCGCCTGGTGCTTCCGCCGCATGGAGTTCCTCGAACTCAGCGGCAAACAGGGAAACTCACTGCTGTACCAACTCGCAAAACCACGCAGGAAGCGCAAAAGGGCAGGGTGAGGCTGGTCGAGTTGGCGGTGACTGGCGATGGCGTTTGCGGCTGATTGTGCGCGGAGTTTGGCAGAGGTGGGCTCAGGTTTGGCTTCATTTGCCGGAGTTTCGTCGTTGTCCCGGTGCTGGTTTTTGGACGCGGCGGTCAGGATGGGGAATGGATCTTGAGATCTCGTTTCTTTGACCGCTAGAGTTCCGGTCGAAAAATCGATGGACCGCTGATGACACGATGGATCGTAATCATGACCCGAACGGATTCCCGGAAATCTCACGGTACGAACTCTTCAGGTACAAAATCACTCGTCACGCTTTGTGCTGTGGCAGTGTGCCTGTCGACGTTTACTCTTCTGATAATCGCGGGCTGTCAGAACGTTCCAGTGACTGGCCGTAATCAGCTCGTGATTACGTCTGAGGCAAAAGAAAATGAAATGGGTCTGTCGGCCTACCAGGAAGTGCTGAAGTCCGAGAAGGTGACTCAGAACGAAAAATGGGCGGAAGTTGTCCGTCGCGTCGGTGAGCGAATTGCGAAGGTCGCGAACCGGCCTGACTTCAAATGGGAATTCAACGTCATCGAATCGGAAACTCAGAACGCCTTCTGTCTGCCAGGCGGCAAGGTTGCGGTCTACACCGGGATCCTGCCAGTGTGTGAAAGCGAAGCGGGACTCGCGGTCGTCATGTCACACGAAGTGGCTCACGCGATTGCTCGCCACGGCGGCGAACGTATGACGTACCAGACTGCTCAGAACCTTGGAAAGTCGGCTGTCGGCTACGTCATGCAGAAACAGGAAGAGGCGCAGCAGAAGATCGTGCTGACGGCCTACGGTGCCGCGTCAGAATACGGTGTTATTCTTCCTTACAGTCGCAAGCATGAACTGGAAGCCGATCAGATCGGCATCATGCTCATGGCCAAAGCGGGTTACGATCCTTCCGCAGCCCCTGGCTTCTGGGAACGCTTCGCCAGCGTGAAGAAAGGCGAAGCTCCGATGGAGTTCATGTCGACTCATCCCTCCGACGCTACTCGTGCCGCCGCGCTGCGTGAACTGCTTCCCAAGGCCATGGCCGAATATGAAGCCGCCCCGGAGAAAATTGGGCTGGGCGGCGAGATTCCTCGTTGATCCGCCTCACCGACGAAACACATACCGGGAAGCTGCGCATCCCGCTCGCCGGTTGAGCTCGGGTTAGGGCCGAAAGAAGCGGAAGAAGACGAATAGTGTCTGCACTTCGACACCACTGACTGCAACTATTTTCTGTCACACGGTGGACTGAAATAACCACGCTGTCCCTTCGGCTTCCGACCGCTTCGCGTCACAGGCTTCACCCGTGCTACCCGCAGGTTGTGGGCACCCAAGCCTTCACCAGCACTTCATTTTTCTGCCCACACATCTCTTTGCCCAATCAGCACGACAACTTTTCATGCCTTCCGGCGGCATGGCCGCGGTTTGCTCCGCCGAACCAGGCGAAGTGCTCCACGGTCGCACGGCCAGGCGGGTAACGACTGAGGACAGTCGTTCTACACTGCGACTATTCTCTGTCACCCATTTTTTGTCGGACACCCACTGCAACGTTGGTGAAAGCTCAAGTGTGGGCAAAAAGATGTGCGACGGTCCCGTTGCCTTATTCGCGTCGATTCGCGTTCATTCGCGGTTGCAAATGTGTTCCTCATCGATGGATCGCATACCGGGAAGCTGACGCATCCCGCTCGCCGAGGCACGGCCACACGGGCAACGACTGAGGACAGTCGTTCTACACTGCGATGATTTTCTGTCACACATTTTTTGTCGGACACCCACTGCAACGCCGAGGCGGGTGGAGCGTCTGGCTACTTGCTGTCCTTCTCGCTCTTCGCTTCCGGCATCAGCGGACGAATGCGAGCATTGCGGATGCGACCGGTTGTTGCATACGTGCAGAATCCAAACGGCTTTGAACGTTCGACTTCAAAGCGGACGCCGACCTTTCGGTCAGTCGTATCGACATCGACGATCTGCTTGTCGTCGATCCACGCGTTGATGTGGTTGTCGGTCACGACCAGACGGAACTTGTACCACTTGCCTTTCTCAAACTGCTGGTAGCTGGTCGTTTCATTTTCGGATGCATCCATGCCATCCAGGCTGGAGATGCCACAGACGCCGCCGCCCCAGCCGCCGCAGATCAGCGAACAGTGGTTGTCGCCGATTGGAAACGTGATGCCGGCGAAGAAGTCGCTTCCCGCTTCGCGCATCGCCTCGTACTGCACTTCGTAGTTGGTCTTCGGGAGTTTCTTTTCGGTATGAATGCCGGAAAGGTCTGATCCCTGGCTGATGATGACTTCTCCGTTTTCGACCAGCACATCACCTTCACCACCGTAGTTGGTGACCTTCCAGCCGTCCAGATCCTTGCCGTTGAACAGAGGCTGCCAGCCGTCTTTGTCCGCCGGTGCTGCTTTGTCATCCTTGTTGTCCGGGGCCGGCTTCTCCGTCGTGGCCTTCTTGTCACTGACCGCCTTCTTTTCGTCGGCACGAACACTGGATGTCGCGAACGCCACAACAGCTGTCAGCAGCAAAACGCTGTATATTCGAATCATGTGATGGGTCCTTGTCAGAGTCTTTTCCAAAGTCATGCGTTCACGGTACGAACCTGCCGGAAGCAGGTAAATCGCGACCGGCAAATCGCATGGACGGCATCCTGACATTCTGATCCGGAAATTCCAGGATTTCCATTCTGTGCAGTTCGCCGGAGTCGGGAGAGAGCCAACTATTCAAGATTTTGCCCGATCCCTATACTCGCTCGCTTGTCTGTTGAATCATGCGGGCCACACTGAAAAAGGCTCGAAAATACAGAACACCACGTTCCACCGGATAGTCACGATCATGTCGGAAGAAATGAAGCTCAGCAAAGTCGAATTGCTCAAGGAAGCCTCACATCAGCTGCGAGGCACGCTGGCGGAAGAACTGCTGAACGACAAGCCTGAGTTTTCGGATGATGCTGCCACGCTTCTGAAACATCACGGCTCCTATCTTCAGGATGACCGAGATGCTCGCAAGGCCAAGGGCGACGACGGTAAGGCCAAAGGCAAGCAGTACAGCTGCATGGTCCGAACTCGAATTCCAGGCGGAAAGATGACCGCCGAGCAGCTGCTCGCGGAACTCGACCTGTGTGAGAAGCTGGCGAATGGTACTCTGCGAATCACCAGCCGCCAGGGGCTTCAGCTGCACGGTGTTCTGAAGAGCGATCTGCGTGACAGCATCCGTGAGATCAATCGAATCAAGCTGACAACCTTCGCTGCCTGCGGCGACGTCAACCGCAATGTCATGGCCTGCCCGGCGCCGTTTCGCAACAATCCAGTTTACGACCAGATCCAGGCACTGTCACTGGAGATGGCCGAACACTTCAAGCCAAAGACGACCGCCTACTTTGATATCTGGCTGAAGGATGATGACGGCACGGAAACCGAGGTCACAGACTTCAAGCCGGTGAATGAGCCAATCTACGGCACACGCTATCTGCCTCGTAAGTTCAAGATGGCAATCGGGCTCCCGGAAGACAACTGCGTCGACCTGTATACTCAGGACCTTGGCCTGCTGGCGATTGTCGAAGGCGGCCGAATCATCGGTTACAACGTTCTGGCCGGAGGCGGCATGGGACGAACGCCTTCCGCCGAAAAGACATTCCCGGCACTGGCCAAACGACTGACGTTCGTGACGCCCGCGGAAGTCATCGAAGTGTGCGAAGCCGTTGTCAAAGTGCAGCGTGATTTTGGAAATCGTGAAGACCGCAAGCGAGCACGACTCAAGTATCTGATCGCTGACTGGGGTCTTCCGAAGTTCAAAGCGAAGGTTGAGGAATACGTCGGACGTCCTCTGCCGGAACCTCATCCTGCCGACGTCACAGGAGTCGACGATCACATCGGATGGCATGAGCAGGGCGACGGGAAACTGTTCCTTGGCATCAACATCGAAAACGGTCGTATCAAGGACGAAGGCAGTCTTCGCATCAAGGCGGGTCTGCGAGCCATTCTTCGCAGGTTCGGAATGGAGATTCGTCTGACGGCCCTGCAGAGCATTATCCTGTGCGACATTGATCCGAAGGACAAAGCCGAGATCAATCGCATCATGGCCGAACATGGCATCAAGGGAGAGAACGAGCTGTCCCTGCTGCGACGTTATGCGATCGCCTGTCCGGCCTTCCCCACATGCGGATTGTCCATCACGGAAAGCGAGCGAGCACTTCCGGGTGTGATCGATGACCTGGAAATGGAAATCGCGAAGCTCGGTCTGCAGGCTGACAAGATCGCCGTTCACATGACCGGCTGTCCAAACGGTTGTGCTCGACCTTACACACCGGACATTGGACTGGTGGGCAAAGCGGCGGGCAAGTACACCGTCTTCGTCGGAGGCAATCCCGAGGGAACTCGCCTGGGATTCATCTATCGCGACATGGTGCCGCTGAACGACATCGTGCCGACACTGGCTCCGCTTCTTGCGGAATACAAGACGGGGCGAAAGGGATCGGAGTCATTTGGTGACTTCTGTGCAAGAACTCAGGTGGCGGCGGAAGCGTAGAGTTTTGTGACATCATTGAGATCAATGGCCATGTAGCGGAAGGGCGCGAGCCCTCCGGTTATTCCGACACCGGAGGGCTTGCGCGGCTTGCGCCCTTCCGCTAACTGGATGAGAGAACTCTGTGAAACATCTGATTGGTGCGTGTCATTTAAAGCAAACGCATGATTGAGCCTCCGCTGTCGCAATGGCCGTCAGAACCCTGGCGGCCTGCTTCTGAAACTCTGGCGACGCTTCGACAGCGGGCTCAGGAGCGTCTGATTGCTGATGCTCGTCGATGGCTGAACGGGCTTTATCAGACGGAGCAACAATCGCTGCCGGAGAATCTGCTGACCGGCCATGTTCCGCGTCCGATGATGGTCATGACTGGTCACCAACCAGTGATCTTTCATCCGGGACTTGCAGCCAAGTACGTCATCGCCGAATCATTTGCGTCGCAGCATCAGGCCGCCGCGATCGCTCTGATCATCGACA
>VFQT010000835.1_pt1 | contig 41621 bp, 39 predicted proteins | sample 3512381 | NCBI WGS metagenome assembly VFQT01 (sample SAMN10412376, study PRJNA504923) | tailings metagenome | isolation source: Relicate 2 Philex TSF3 active mining site | place: Philippines: Tuba, Benguet | collected 2017-08-29 | reverse complement strand
TTCCTGAACGGATCGTTCGGCGGGCGGGGCGATGTTCATCGATTTCGGGTCGGTAGGGGGCATGGTAGCCTTCTCGTTCTCTTTTTGATCCGCCAGGGGCAGAGCTTGCGGTATTTCCGACAAGGTCGCGCAGTATAGCGCGACCTCGCGTGGCAAATGAGGCGGCTGTTGATCAGTTTGCCGGGTATACGGAACGAGGATGGCGCGATCGCTAAATTTCGATTAACTTGCGCTCGCAGATTTGTGTAACTTGTGAGAATTCTTGTTCAATTTCATGAATTATCTATAATTTTATCGGGGCCATGAGGCGGAGGGGCGATGGACGCGCAATCGAGCGGACGCCGGATGCACGACGGGCGCGGCCGGGCGGCCCTGTGTCGTCTCCTGTTCGTCACGATGGTGGGGTCGGCCACTTTCATGGTCGACGTTTCCCAATGCAACGCGCAATCCCATGCCTCGGAGCCTCCTGGCACCCGCGAGGAACGCGGTCTTTGGGATCAATTCGCGACCTGGCTCGCGCAATCCGAACGTGACTACCGGCGCGAAGTCATGCGCAAGTTGACCGTGCCGGCGCCGGCTCGCGTCGCGCCGTCCTCGCACGCCCGCCGCCCCGCATCGGATGGCGCGACGGCCCCCGTCGGGTCACGCGAGGCTTCGGGAGGCTGGTTCGATCGCTTGCGTTCTTGGTTCTGGGCCAGCGAGCGTGACTATCGCCGCGATGTCGTCGGCCCGCTGACGACGCCGTCCGGGGAAAGTGCAGCGGGCGGAGCGCCGAAACTGGTAGAGGCTCCTGCGCCAAAGAACGAGCCGGGGGCGCACGCCCCGCCCGAGAGTCCGCCGGCCGCCGAGTCCAGCCTCGGAGCCGAACCGGCGCGCAAGCTGGCCGAGGCGCAGGCAGCGGACGTCGCGCGGAAGGCCGAAGAAGCGCGTCTTGCCGAACAGAAGCGGGTCGAGGCCGCTCGCAAGCTGGCCGAAGCGCAGGCGGCGGACGCCGCCCGGACGGCCGAGGAAGCGCGTCTTGCCGAAAAGAAGCGGGTCGAGGCCGCTCGCAAGCTGGCCGAGGCGCAGGCTGCGGACGCCGCCCGGAAGGCCGAAGAAGCGCGTCTTGCCGAACAGGAGCGGCGCGACGAACTGCGGCGCGCGGAACTGCGGCGAAAGGCTCGGATTGCGGAAGCGAAGACGGCAGCACCCGAGAGGCCACCGGGGCAGGTGGTGCCAGCGCCGCCATCCCCATCAGGCGCCCGCGCCGGAAAATCAGGTGCCCCCGAGACACCGAGGGCGATGAAGGATATCGCTGAGCAGGCCGCACGGGATGCAGCCGACGCTCTCGCAACGGCGCGTGAACGGATTGCGGCGCGACCCTCACCGAAAGCCGCGTCCGTCGTCGAGCAGGGCAGCCAAGAGCCCGGCGTGACGCGCAGATCGCGACACCGGAGTGCCACGGGACGACGGCGCACACACCGCCCGGCTTGCCGTCGCGCGGGCCGGAAGATCACGCCACCTGGATGGTACGTCGTGCGTGCCGGGGACTCCGTATGGCGCATCGCACAATTGCACTATGACAACGGCACACTCTATCGGCTCATCATGCGGGCGAACGGGCGCAAGGGCGCCAACATGCTCATTCATCCCTGCCAGAAAATCCTGATCCCGCGCCGCCGCTAGGCGCGGGGCGGATCAAATGCGCCAGCCCGAATGGAGCGCGGCGACGCCGCCTGTCAGGTTGCGATAGGTCACGCGCTCGAAGCCCGCAGCGCGGATCATCTCTGCGAAGCGCTCCTGGGTCGGGAAGCGCCGGATGCTTTCCACTAGGTAGCGATAGGGATCGGCCGCGCCCGCTGCGAGCTGGCCGAGCCGGGGAATGACCTCGAAGGAGTGGAAGTCGTAGAGCCGGTCGAGGATGGGCACGTCGACGTGCGAAAACTCCAGGCATATGAAGCGTCCGCCGGGCTTCAGCACGCGGTAGGCGTCTGCCAGCGCACGGTCGATGTGCGTCACGTTCCTGATGCCGAAGGCGATGGTATAGCTGTCGAAGCTACGGTCCGGGAACGGCAGTGCCTCGGCATTGCCCTCCACCAGTTCGATGCGGGCGCTGAGGCCGGCGGCTTCGACTTTGCGGCGCCCCACGGCCAGCATTTCCGGACTGATGTCGCAGATGACCGCGGTCGTTTCCGGGCCCGACCGTTCGACGATCTTCAACGCGACGTCGCCCGTGCCGCCGGCAACATCCAGGTGACGGTAGGGGGTTGCCCCGCGCGGCGGGGCGAGCCAGGCGACGAGATCCTCCTTCCAGAGCCGGTGGCGGCCGCCCGACATAAGGTCGTTCATCAGGTCGTAGCGCTCGGCAACCGTGGCAACCACGTCGTTGACGAGGCCTTGCCGCTCTTCCTCGGCGACCTGCCGGAAGCCGAAGCTCACGGTTGCGCCCTCGGCGCCTGTGGCATTTCTGTCGCGTTCTGTGGACATGGCACCTAGATAGCCCGATCCCGCCATCTTTGCCATGCTATTGACGTGGCCGAGGGAGCGGCAAATCGAACGAGGCGGGGGAACAGACCCGGCATGGAACGAGGTTTTTTGACGCAAGCAGCCGTGCTGCTCGGCGCGGCCGCCGTGGCTGCGCCGATCGGACGGCGCCTGCATGTCGGGTCGGTGCTGGGTTACATCGCCGCGGGGCTCGTCATCGGTCCCTCGGTCTTGCGCCTGTTCTACGACGTCGACAGCGTCCTTGCGGTCGCGGAACTGGGTGTCGTGTTCCTCCTGTTCCTCATCGGCCTGGAGTTGCGGCCGATCCGCCTCTGGAGCATGCGCCGGACGATCTTCGGGGCAGGCAGCGTTCAGGTCCTGGCGACCGGCGCGGTGATCGGTGCGATCGCATATGTGCTGGGCGTCGCGGGGCCGGCGGCGGCCGTGGTCGGACTGGCGCTTGCCCTGTCTTCCACCGCGTTCGCGCTTCAGGTTCTGGAGGAGAAGAAGGAGCTCGGCGCGCGTCACGGCCGTATCGCCTTTGCGATCCTGCTGTTCCAGGATCTGGCGTCCATTCCGCTCATCGCGCTCGTGCCGTTGATCGCGGCGCGCGGCAGTACGAGCGGCGCGGAAGCGGTTCTGGCCATGGGCAAGGCGATCGGTGTCATCGGCATGGTGGTGCTCATCGGCCGTTTCGCTCTCGACCGCATCTATCGGGTCGTCGCCGCCTCCGGCGTGCGCGAGGCGATGACAGCCTCAGCGCTGCTGACCGTGATCGGCGTTGCGCTGCTCATGCAACTTGCCGGGCTGTCGGCGGCGCTCGGGGCGTTCATCGCGGGGGCCCTGTTGGCCGAGTCCGAGTATCGGCATCAGATCGAGGCGGACATCCAGCCGTTCGAAGGCCTGTTGCTGGGGCTCTTCTTCATCGCGATCGGGATGTCGCTCGATCTGTGGTTGTTGCAGCGCGAATGGCTGTTGATCCTGTCTCTCACGCTTGCTCTCATAGGGGTCAAGGCGGGCGTGCTGTACCTCGTGGGCCTCTGGCAGGGGCTGGAATCGCGCGCCGCCCGGCGGCTGGCGCTGACGGTCTCGCAAGGAGGCGAGTTCGCCTTCGTGATCCTGGGGCTGGTGGTGGGCGCACGGCTGCTCGACGAGAGCTCGGCAAACCTTCTCGTGATCGTCGTCACGCTGTCGATGGCTGCCACCCCGCTGCTGCTGCTCGTCGACGATTTCCTGGCGCGCGTCCACAAGGAGGTACAACCCGTCTACGAGACGCCGACAGAGGCCGGCGACGGGCACGTGGTCATAGCGGGCTTCGGCCGCGTCGGGCAGATCGTCGGGCGCATCCTGCGCGCCAAAGGCATTCCATTCACGGCGCTTGACATCGATCCCGAGCAGGTCAGTCTCGTCAAGCGCTTCGGCAACGAGGCCTATTACGGAGACGCGAGCCGCCTCGATATTCTGCAGTCCGCGCGCACGGACAAGGCCCGGGCGTTCGTTCTCGCCATCGACGACGTCGAGATGTCGCTGAAGACCGCCGACGTCGTTCGTCGGCATTTTCCCCACGTGCCGATCTACGCCCGCGCGCGCAACCGCCGGCACATCTACAGGCTGATGGATCTCGGGGTGGTGAGCACGCGGCGCGAGACTTTCCTGTCCTCGGTCGACATCACGCGGGAGGTCTTGCGGGGCCTGGGTACGCCGGAGGCGGAGGTGCGCCGCATTACCGAAACGTTCGTCGTGTACGACCGCAAGCGGCTCTACGACGACTACCGCCACGCCTCCGATTTCGAGAAACTGGCGGCGCAGATGCGCAAGAGCGCGGAGGAGCTGGAGGCGTTGCTGCAGGCCGATCCGCAGCCTCCGCAATCCGACAAGAGCCGGGCGCCGGGTGGAAGTCCCGACCGAGACCATTGACAAGTCCCGACCCCTGACGTGACAACGCGGCCCTGGCGACGACGGGCGGGCCCTGACACCCGCCGGCGCCCAGTTCGAGGATTCGATGATGTCCGACACACGCGCCGAGATTTTCGAGGAGTTGGAGCCCGAGCCGCGCCTCCTGATGGGGCCGGGGCCCGTCGATGTCTATCCCCGCGTCCTGCGGGCCATGTCGGTGCCGTTGCAAGGGCAGTTCGACCCGCAGTTCACGGGTTACATGACGCAGACGATGGCGCTCTACCGCCAGGTCTTCCGCACCGGCAATCCCTGGACGTTCATGATCGATGGCTCGGCCAGGGCCGGCATCGAGGCGGCGCTCGCCTCGCTGATCGTGCCCGGCGACAAGGTGCTGGTTCTCGTGTTCGGCCGGTTTGGCCATCTGCTGGCCGAGATCGCGCGGCGCTCGCGGGCGGATGTGGTCTTGCTCGAAACGGAATGGGGCACCATCGTCGATCCTCAGCGCGTTGCGGAGGCTGTTAAGCGGGAGCGTCCCAAGCTCGTCGCGACCTGTCAGGGCGATACCTCCACCACCGTCCTGCAACCGCTGGCCGACATCGGCCGTATCTGCCGGGAGAACGACGCACTTCTCTACGTCGATTGCACGGCTTCGCTCGCCGGTAATCCCTTCGAGACGGATGCGTGGTGCATCGACGTGGCCTCCGCCGGTCTGCAGAAGTGCCTCTCCGGGCCGCCGGGCATCGCGCCGATCACCATCGGCCCGCGCGCCGAGGAGGTCATCACGGCGCGTAAGCATTATGAGGCAGGCATCAAACCCGCCGATGCTGTCGATGGAAACGGCCCGATCATCCAGTCGAACTACTTCGATTTGGGCATGCTGATGGACTACTGGGGCCCGCGCCGCCTCAACCATCATACCGAGGCCGCCTCGATGCTCTACGCGGCGCGCGAATGCGCGCGCGTTGTGTTGGGCGAAGGCCTCGACAAGGGCATAGCACGCCATCGCACGTCCTCGGCGGCGCTCCGGGCGGGCTTGACCGCCATGGGGCTGGAGCTTTTCGGCGATGCCGAAAACCGCATGGCGAACGTGACGGGTGTCACCATCCCCCGGGCGATCCGCGATCCCGACGCCGTACGCAGTCAGATGCTGGAGGATTTCGGCATAGAGATCGGCACGTCGTTCGGGCCGTTACACGGAAAGATCTGGCGTATCGGTACCATGGGTTATGTCTGCCGAAAGCAGAACGTGTTGCGTTGTCTGGCCTCGTTGGAGCAGGTATTGCGGCGCAATGGTCTCACGGTGCCGGCCGGGGCGGGCGTCGATGCGGCTGCCGACGCCTATGCCGCGGCCGCCAAAGCCTGAGAAGGCGTCGAGAGGGAGATCGTTGCGATGTCGTCCAAGTCACCGCCCAAGAACCTGCTTGCCGCCCCCCCTCGTGTCCTCAACGTCGGACTGGAAGCGTTCGCGACCGACTTGAAAGCTCAGGGTGCCGCGGTCGTGCATGTGACCTGGACGCCACCCGCGCGCGGCGATGCGCGTCTCGCCGCCCTTCTCGCAAAGCTTGGATCCTGACATGCCCAGCGGACGTCTGGCTGAAACCATCGCCGCCGCCAACGACGAAGCGCTTCGGCGTCTTCTCGCCGGCGACCCCGTTCTCGTGGACGTGGTGCCGGCGCATAGCGTCCTGCCGAGCCTGAAGGAGCGCATGATCCTGCATGCCGGCCCGCCCGTCGGGTGGGACCGCATGTGCGGCCCCATGCGGGGCGCGGTCATGGGGATCGCCGTATTCGAGGGCTGGGCGAGGGATCTCGCCGATGCGGAAAGCCAAGCGGCATCGGGCGCCTTCGTCTTCGAGCCGAACCATCACCATGGCGCCGTCGGCCCGATGACGGGCATGACGACAGTCTCCCAGCCGCTGCTCGTCGTGGAGAACCGGGCCTTCGGCAATCGCGCCTACTGCGCGATCAACGAAGGTCTCGGCAAGGTCATGCGCTTCGGCGGCAACGATACGGAGGTCCTGGAACGTCTGGGTTGGCTCAGGGATGTACTGGGGCCGGCCATCGGCAGGGCTCTGCGCGAGATGGGTGGCATTCCGTTGAAGCCGATCATCGCGCGTGGGTTGACCATGGGCGACGAGATGCATCAGCGCAACGTCGCCTGCTCGAGCCTCCTGCTGCGGCAGTTGGCGCCCGCGCTGGCCCGCACGAGCGCCGACAGCGCCAGTCTTGCACGTTGCCTCGGCTTCATCGCCGCCAACGACCAGTTCTTTCTCAATGTGGCGATGGCCATGGGCAAGGCCTTGACCGACCCCGCGCGCGATGTTCCCGGTTCGTCCATCGTCACGGCCATGTGCCGCAACGGAACCGATTTCGGCATACGCGTCTCGGGGACGGGCGACGCATGGTTCACCGCCCCTGTCGAGATGCCGCGCGGTCTCTACTTCCCGGGGTTCACGGAGAAGGACGCCAACCCCGACATGGGCGACAGCGCCATCGTCGAGACCGTGGGGCTTGGCGGTTTCGCCATGGCCGCAGCTCCCGCCGTCGTGGGATTCGTGGGGGCCGGGCGGGCCTCCGATGCCCTGACCTTCACACGCGAGATGAGTGAGATCACCTGGGGCGCCAATCCCGAATGGATCATTCCCTATCTCGACAATGCGGGCGTGCCGACGGGCATCGACGTGCGCCGGGTGGTGGAAACGGGAATAGCGCCGACGATCAATACGGGGATCGCGCACCGTCAGCCCGGCATCGGGCAGGTCGGCGCGGGAGTTGTGAAGGCGCCGTTGGGCTGTTTCGAGCAGGCGCTGGTAGCCCTGGCATCGCGGCTGGGTGTCGTCTGATGGCGTCGTTGTGACGCGCGCCTAGGCGGTGGCTGTCCCCTCGGCGATCAGGGCGGCGAGGTCCACGGGGCCGCGCCCCATGGCGACGTGGCCGTCCGCCGTCGTCGGCCATTCCTCGCGCGGCTTGTCCCAATAGAGCTCGACGCCGTTGCCGTCCGGATCGTCCAGATAGAGCGCGATGCTGACACCGTGGTCGGAGGCGCCACTGAGGCTGATGCCCGCGTCGACCACCCGCCGGAGCGCCCGGCCCAGTGCAGCGCGCGTCGGATACAGCAGCGCGATGTGATAGAGACCGGTGGTGCCCCGTGCTGGCGGCCGCCCTCCGGCGCTCTCCCAGGTATTGAGCGCGATGTGATGGTGATAGCCACCTGCTGCCAGGAATACAGCACCGGGCAGGCGTTGCATGACGTCGAACCCCAGCACATCCCGCCAGAAGCCCAGCGCGCGGTCGAGGTCGGCGACCTTCAGATGCACGTGACCGACGCGCACGCCAGCGTCGATCGGCTGGGGATTGCCGGGCTCGGGCACCAGTCCGGTCATGACCTCACTCCCTTTTCTCGAGCACCATCTGGGTCTGAGTGATCAACGCCAGCAGGCGGCCGTCCGTATTCGTGAGCCGCGTCTGCCAGACTTGTGTGCGCCGCCCCTTGTGCAACGGCGTCGACACGCCGATGACGGTACTCCCGAGCGGGGCAGGGGCAAAGAAATTCGTCTTGCTCTCCATTGTCGTCGTTCCCGCGCCTTTGGGCAGATTGATCACCGTGCCGATTGCACCGAGATAATCGGCGAAGGACATGTAAGCGCCACCGTGCAGGATGCCGGAGCCGTTGCCCATGTCCTCCCGTGCGATCATGCGGGCCTCGATTCGATCGGGCTCGACGCTGACGAGCTCGATGCCGAGCAGCTTGGAGAAGGCGGGCATACGCTCGGTGAGCTTGGAAAGCAGCTTGTCCACGCGATGAGTTCCTTGGGGATCGGGAGGGGAATACTGCGCGAAACTAGCCCAGGCGCCGCACCCGGACCAGCCCCGGAAACGCCGAAGCACAACGGCTCGATGACCGAGGCTGGGCGATATTTTCTGGTTGTGGATCGTTGGTAGCGGGAGGCGGACTTGAACCGCCGACCTAAGGATTATGAGACCTTCGCTCTAACCACCTGAGCTATCCCGCCAACGCGAGAGCGATATAGGTAGCGTCGTGGCTCCCTGTCAAGCGCAGAGCGGCCGTCCTGACAAATGTCGGTCCGGAGCGGGTCTCCGGACCGCATCTGCTCGGTGCGCTGCGCCCTCTCAGGCCTTCTTGCTGGCCTCGTAGCGGGCCTTCGTCTCCGCGTTCATGGGATAGAGGCCGGGCAAGGCTGCGCCCTTCTCGACCTCTTCCATGATCCAGGCCTCTTGCCGCTCCTGCTCGGGTGCGGCCGCCACGACCTCGTCGAGAAGCTTCTGCGGAATGACTACGGCGCCGTCGTCGTCGACCACGATGACGTCGTCGGGGAAAATGGCCACGCCGCCGCAGGCGATCGGCTGCTGCCAGGCGACGAAGGTCAGGCCGGCGACCGAGGGCGGGGCCGCTCCGCCGCGGCACCAGACCGGCAGCTTCGTGCCCAGCACGCCCGCCAGGTCGCGCACCACGCCGTCGGTGACGAGGCCGGTGACGCCGCGCTTGCGCATGCGTGCGCACAGGATATCGCCGAAGATGCCGGCATCCGTCACGCCCATGGCGTCGGCGACCGCGATGCAGCCGGACGGCATCGCCTCGATGGCGGCGCGGGTCGAAATCGGAGACGACCAGGACTCGGGGGTGGCCAGATCCTCGCGCGCGGGCACGAAACGCAGCGTGAATGCGCGGCCGACATGGCGGCCCTGGCCCGGCGTCAGGGGCGCGGAGCCGCGCAGCCAGACGTTTCGGAGCCCCTTCTTCAGCAGGATGGTCGTGATGGTCGCCGTGGTGACGGCCGACAGGGTTTCGATGACTTTCGGGTCGAGGCTCATGGGCGAGTGCATCCTGTGATGTGGGATCGCGTCCAGATAAAGCAGACTTCCCGGGTGCCGCCAATGGCCGCGGTGGCGTCGCGTGGAACGGGCCGGTTCGGACGCGGTGCCCGGCGCGGCCCTCGCGCATCCACCGAACCAATTAACCCAGATCATGGAACGGGCCGTGCAATTCATAGACAAGCGCGCGCATGATCCAGCGACTTGCAAGGGGGCCGTTCGCGATACGGCGGTGTTTCAGGTTCGAGCGCGGGTATGTACGAAAACAAGCAACTCATCATCGGAGCGGGCCCGGTGGGCCTCGCCATGGCCGCCGCCCTCAAGCGGCACGGGATCGACTACGATCATGTCGAGGCGGCGGCTGGCCTGGGTGGCAACTGGCACCACGGCGTCTACAGCACGGTCCACACCGTCTCCTCAAAGCGCTCGACCGCCTACTCCGACTATCCCATGCCCGACGATTACCCGGAGTTTCCCAGCGGCGCGCAGATGCTGCGTTATCTCGAGAACTATGCCCGAGATCGCGGCATCGCCGATCGCATTACGTACAACAAGGCGGTTGCCCGGGCCGAGCCCCTGTCGGATTGGCGCTGGCGGGTGCGCTTTGCCGACGGGGAGGAGCGGGTCTACAAGGGAGTGATCATCTGCAACGGCCACCACTGGGACAAGCGGATGCCCACGTTCGAGGGCTGCTTCTCGGGAAAGCTGATCCACTCGAAGGACTACCACCAGCCGAGTGACCTGCAGGGGCAGCGGGTGCTCGTCATCGGCGGCGGGAACTCCGGCTGCGATGTGGCCTGCGAGGCGGCCCGTGTCGCCGTTTCGTGCGACTGGAGCTTGCGCGCGGGTGTCTGGTTGCTGCCGAAGATCGCGCTCGGCAAGCCGCTGACGGATCTCAGCCTGTGGTGGCTGCCAGTATGGATGCAGCGTCCCATTCTGCGGGCGCTCATCAAGGTCATGATCGGCGACTATAGGCGCTATGGCCTGCCCAAGCCGCGTCACAAGCTCTTCGAGCGCCATCCGACCTACGGTACGGATGCGTTGGGATACTTGAAGCAGGGGCGCATCAAGCCGCGGCCGGGCATCGCGCGCGTCGACGGATACACGGTCCATTTCACCGACGGAACGAGCGGGGAATACGACATGATCGTGGCTGCTACGGGGTTCAACAACGCCCTGCCCATGCTGCCTCCGGGTCTCCTCGAGACGAAGGGAGAGGCAGTCGGCGTGATCGGCGGCGCCTTCTCCGAGAACGCGAAGAACCTTCTGGCGGTGGGCTTTGCACAGCCGCGCACAGGCTTCGGCCCGGTCATCACACCGGCTGCGGACATGTATGCGCGTCTGATCAAGATCCAGGATCGGTTCGAGGATCCGATCGGTGCCCTGCTTCGCTTCTCCGGCAAGGAGCCGATGACCTCCCCCTATATCGATCCCGTCGCGACACGCCGCGAGCTGTGGTACGGACGGCTTCAGCTCAACTTGATCGACTTCGAAATCTGGCGCTATCGACGCCACAAGCGTCGCCTGGCGGAAAAGGCGGCACGGGCCACCGCCGCGGCGGCGCAAACCGAAGCGGGCGCCGCCGCAGCAGCGTCGATGCAACCCGTCGGGGACGGCCCCAAGGCATGAAAGTCCTCGTCACCGGGGCGACCGGCCATCTCGGCTACAACCTCGTCCAGGCACTGATCTCTGCCGGCCATACGGTGCGCGGCTCGGTGCGTGGGCTGGGGGATGCCGGGAAGATGGCGCCCCTCAGGGCCATCGCCGGGCTGGAGCTGGTGGAAGCACGCCTCGATCGCGCGGAGGAGATGCGCGCGGCCATGCAGGGAATGGATGCGCTTTTCCATACCGCTGCTGTCTATCGGATCGTGACGGCGGGCGATGCTGATAACATCGTCCGCGCCAGCGTCGAGGGCATCGATATCGCGCTGCATGCAGCGAAGGATGCCGGCGTGGGCCGTATCGTGCTGACATCGTCGATCGTCGCCCTGCCGCTCGTGGCGGAGGGTGCCCCGCCGGCGACGGAGGAGCAGTGGCAGAACGATCTGGCCGTTCCCTATTTTCGCGCGAAGACGGAAGGCGAGCGCCGCGCATGGTCGCTCGCAAGTGAACTCGGGCTCGATCTCGTGAGCATTTTACCGGCGCCCATCGGCGGGCCGGGTTTTTCACGCAATACGCCGACCATCGATGTCATCGAGGGAATCATGAAGGGGGCGCTCCGCATCGCTGCACCTCCGATCTACTATCCCTATGTCGACGTGCGGGACGCTGTCGGCGCTCACGTATTGGCGCTGTCGCCGAAGGCGTCCGGGCGCTACGTCGTCGCCAACGAAGAGATCCTGACGATCGCGCAGATCGCATCCGTGATGCACGAGATCGATCCGCGCGTGCGCACGCCGTTGTTCGAGTTCAACCCCGCCCTTCTGCCGATCCTGCCGCTCCTCGAGCGGATCCGCAGCTGGATGATCGGGAGCAAGAGCACCATGACGCCGGAATTGGCGGGAACCTTCCGGAACCGCCGCTTCAATGTCACGCCGGCGCGCATCGAGCGCGAACTGGGCTGGGCGCCGCGCTTCAGCCTGCGACAGAGCCTCTCCGACACGATGGCCGTATTGAAGGTCCGCGTTTGACGAGCCTCAAGGCTCTCGCGGCGTGGTCGCGGGATACCTTCCTCGAAAGCAATTGCTGCGAGGAGATCCCACGATGGTCGAAAGGTCCCAGACGGGCGGTTGGATGCCCTCCCTCTACGAGCCGATCAAGAAAGTCAGCCAGAAGGTGGCCGACTGGTTCGCACCGCGCTCGGATGCAGCGGTAACGACGTCGGCCTACGAGATCGCCATGGAGCTGCCGGGCGTCGAACCCGACAACATCGATATCGCGGTACAGGACGGCATGTTGGTCGTCAGCGGCGAGAAGCAGTTCGAGCACGAGGAATCCGGCAAGAGCTACTTCTTCTCCGAGCGCGAGTTCGGCGCATTTCAACGTGCCTTCCGCATCCCGCTCGACGCCGATGCGGAGGCGATCGATGCCGAGTTCAAGAACGGTGTCCTCACGATCCGGTTGCCGAAGGCCCGACCGGTCGACGGGAACGCGCGCAAGGTCGCCGTGCGCACCGTCTGATCCCCGCGCGGCATCGACGCCACGCAAGGCAAACGCCAGGAAGAAGGACGAGATGAAAGAGCATCGCACGTGGGAAGATGGGGTAACCCTTATCCTCGGCATCCTCATCGGGCTCAGCCCCTGGTTGTGCCGGGAAACGGGCTCGTCGGCTGCCGTCGCCAGCGCCGCCTTGAGCGGACTCGCCATTCTTGTGATCGCCCAGCTCGAGATGGTGAGCGTCAAGCGGTGGGAGGAAGCTCTCCTGTTCGCGTGCGGCGTCTGGGTCGTGATCTCGCCGTTCGTGCTGGGCCATGCCGCAGCCGGCCAGCTCCGCTTCTGGATCTGGGCGCTCGGGGGCTTCGTCATGCTGATCTCGGCCTTCGAGATCTGGCAGGATTGGCGCAAGAGCGACCGTGACCTGGCGAACCTGCGATGAGGTTCGCCGGCACCGGGATGCGACTCACCCCGTCGCGAAGCCCTTGAACGGCGTCGGGATCGCGGTGAGTTCGGCGATGAGATCGGGCGGTAGCGCCGCGGGGTCAGCCGTGTTGACGCTTGCGAACATCGCGTCCGAGGTTTCCGCGAAGCGGCGGGCGATCACGCCTTTGATCTCGTCGAAGCGTCCGGATGCCGCGAACAGGTCGACGACGTCGTCGCTGACCTCGCCCGCTAGCTTGTCCCATGCGCCCTCGCGCGTCATCCGGTTGAGCTTCAGGCCGAGATCTTCGAGACCGTGCACGGCGAGAACTGGATAATAGGCCGGCGTCGACCCGTAGAAGCCGACGCGGCCGCGCACCCACTCGCGGGCCTTGTGCACGGCTTCGTCCGTGGCCCCCGTGGCGAGGAAGCCGCCGCCCGTTATCTCGAAGTTCTCCCGGCTGCGCCCGTTGCGCGACAAACCTTTCTGCAACTCGGGCATCACGACTTCGTCGATGTACCGCCGTGTGCAGAACGGGTGCAGGCGCACGCCGTCGGCAACCTCGCCCGCCACACGCAGCATCGCAGGCCCGACGGCTGCCATCGTCACGGGCGGGATGCGGAGCCCCAGGCTCTCCGGGACGAAATAAGGCGGCATCAGCGTGAAGCGATAATGTTCGCCTTCGAAGGCCAGCTTCTCGCCGAAGCGCCAGCAGCGCCAAATGGACTTGAGCGCCAAGACGTACTCGCGCATGCGCGGGGCGGGCGGGCCCCACGGCACGGAGAAGCGGCGCTCGTTATGCGCCTTGACTTGGGTTCCCAGCCCGAGAACGAAGCGGCCCCGGCTTGCCTCGTTGAGATCCCAACTCGCATTGGCCACCGCCATCGGCGAGCGGGAGAACGAGATCGCGATGGCGGTAGCCAGCTCCACGCGTTCGGTCTCCACCGCCGCGATGGCGAGCGGCAGGAACGGATCGTGCTTGTTCTCCATCGTGGTGATGAGGGCGTAGCCGTCGGCCTCCACCTTGGCGGCGGCCGCCTTGACCTTGCGCAGGTCGTCCTGGGGCACGGTTGTGGCGATGCGCATGCTGTGAGGCTCCTCTCGGTCGGGTTCGCGCGCGTGCTGGTGCGGCTCGGGTCGTGCCGGACGTAGACCGTCGGCCGCCGTGTGACTATCGTCTCGCATTCGTTGCGCGCTTGCGCAATGCGACCGACGCCGCCGACCGAGGACACGAGATGACAGACACTGCCGCGCTGATCGAAGCTGCCATGCCCGAGCTCGAGACCTGGATCGGTCGCAAGGAGGTCGTGGCGGACGATATTTCGTTGACCACGGTGCAGCGCATCGCGGCGATGCTGGACATTCCGCCCGACGGTTTCGCGGCTGGCGAGGCGCTCCCCTCGCACTGGTATTCGATGTTCTTCGCGAGCAACGCCCTCCAGCGCGACATCGGTCCGGACGGACATCCCGTGAAGGGGCTGTTCCTGCCGCCCATTCCATTGCCGCGCCGGATGGCGGCAGGCCGGCGTGTGACGCTGTCGGGCGCCTTGCGGATCGGCCAGGCGGCGACGCGCACGGCGGAGGTGTTGGCGATAGAGCCGAAATCCGCGCGCACGGGACACATGATCGTGCTCACCATGCGCCACACCGTCGCCACGGCGGGCGAGACCGTCGCCGTGGAGGAGTTCGACGCCGTCTATCGCGAGGGACTGCCGCCCGGTACGCGCAACCCGACGCCGCCGCCGGTCGCGCCGCCTGCGGGCGCGCAGTGGGCGACGACCTATCAGCTCTCCGCGCCGCTCGTATTCCGCTACACGGCGATCACCTGGAACGCGCATCGCATTCACTACGATGCCGACTACACGCGTGGCGAGGAAGGCTACCCGGCAACGGTGCAGAACGGCGGCCTGACCATGCAACTCATGCTACAGACGGCCACCCCGCATCTTCCCGGGGAGATCGCGGGCTTCGAGGCGCGGCTGATGCGACCGCTCTGGGTGGGTGACAGCGTCAGGATCGAAGGGGGCACGCCGGCCGCGGGCCGGCTCGACTGTTGGGCAGTGGACAGGGACGGTGCACTCGCCGCGAAGATGGAGCTGCGGTACGCGCCATGAGCGGAGGGCCCCTTTCCGGCGTGCGCGTCATCGACCAGACGGCGGTCGTGGTCGGTCCCATCTGCACCCGCACGCTCGCGGATCAAGGCGCGGACGTCATCAAGATCGAACCGCCGTCGGGCGATCTCCTGCGGACCATGGCCCGGGGCGCGCGCAACCCCGGTATGTCCGGCAAGTTCCTGCATTTCAATCGAAACAAGCGCTCGGTATGCCTCGATATCAAGCATCCCGACGCGATGGCGGCATTGCGCAAGCTCATCGCGGGCGCGGACGTCTTCGTGAGCAACGTGCGGCCCGGTGCCCTGGTCCGGGCAGGGCTCGATTATCAGAGCCTCTCGGTGCTCAATCCGCGCCTCATCCATTGTTCGATCCTCGCCTTCGGTCGAGGTGGCCGCTACTTCGACAAGCCGGCCTATGATCCGATCATCCAGAGCCTGTCCGGCGTGGCCGGCACATTCGAGCGGGCGATCGGCGAACCGCGCTTCGTCCCGATGGTGATGACGGATCATGTCACGGGTCTCATCGCCGCGCAGGCCATCGGCTTCGCGCTCTACAGGCGCGAGAAGACCGGGCATGGCGAGGCCATCGACGTGCCCATGCTCGAGAACATGGCGTCGTTCGTCATGAGCGAGCACATGGCGGGCGCAACGTTCGATCCGCCGGCGGGGCCGACCGGCGACAACCGCCTCGTCAGCCCCGACTACCGGCCTCTGCAGACGAAGGACGGCTACATCACGGTCGCGCCCAACACCAATGCGCAGGCGTTCGCCTTCTTCGAGGCCATCGGCCGGCCTGAACTCAAGGACGACCCGCGCCTGTCGAATGCGGCGGTGCGCAGCGCCAATGCGGCGTTCTACTTCGAGGTTCGCGCAGCTGGACTGAAACAGCGCACGACGGCCGAATGGCTCGCGATCTTCGAGGAACTCGCCGTTCCTGCGGCGCGATACAACACCATCGACAAGGTGATGGACGACCCCCATCTCGCCGACGTCGCATTTTTCGAGATGGAGGAGCACCCGAGCGAAGGCCGCATTCGACGCACGCGCCTGCCCAACACCTTCCACGGCGGCATGCGCACCGACGCCTTGCCGGCACCTCGCCTGGGCGCCCACACGCGCCAGGTACTGGGCGAAGCGGGGCTGAGCGCAGAAGAGATCGATGCGCTGATCGCAGCGGGCGGGGCCGTCGCCGACGATCGGGAGGCGTGACGCATCTGGCGGTGCCTGAGTCTCAGTCCGTGCCGGTCCAACCGTAGTCGCGGCGGGCCGCGGCGTCGCTGACGTAGCCCTCGGCGACATCGCGCGCGACGAGGGCCGGATTGCGCTCGGAGGACGGGCCGTAGCCGCCGCCCCCGGACGTATAGAGCGTCAGGACATCGCCCTTGCGCAGATCCACCCGGTCCTTGCTCCTGACCTTCAGGATTCGCCCGTCTCGCTCGATTTCGATGCGCGTGCGGCTGCCGTCATGACCGCCGAAGAGGCCATAGGGGGCGAGCCGTACACGGTCGGTGTAGGTCGCGAAATTGGTGCCGTCCTTCAGGATTTCGAAGCGGCGGTAGAAGCCGAGGCCGCCGCGATGGCGTCCCGGTCCGCCCGTATCGGGAAGGAGGCCATAGCCGACCACGCGGAAGTGCTCGAAATCCATGTCGGTCGCCTCGACCGGTGTATTCGTGCAGTTCGAGAGCGGGCTGTCGACGGCATCGCAGCCGTCGCGGCGCGGACCGCCGCCGAAGCCCCCGCCGTAGATCTCCAGATAGACGCGGTAGCCCCGCTCGCCCAGATGCGAGATGGCGAGTGCATGTGTCGAGTCGTTTCCGCCGGCGATCACCTTGTCGGGCACGACTTGCGCCAGCGCTTTGAGGACGGCGTTGAAGCAGCGGTAGGCCGCAAGCAGGCGGGCGCGCACGGGTGCGGGGTAGCGCGGTTTTATCAACGACCCTTCGGGCGCCGTGACCCTGATCGGGCGTTTGAAGCCTTCGTTGAAGGGAATATCGGGGCTGGTCAGGGCGCATTTGATGGCAGCGAGTGTCGCCGAGACGGTGGAAGCCCAGGGGCAGTTGAGATTGCGTCCGACTTGGGGACAGGTCCCCGTGTAGTCGACGGCGACATTCTCGCCCTTGATGGTCACCGCGGCTTTGACCGTCAGCGGGGCGTCGGTGATGCCGTCGTCGTCGACTGCGTCTTCGCCGTGGTAGGTGCCGTCGGGTATGGCGGCGAGCGCGGCACGGAAGCGCCGCTCCGAATAGGCCATCAACTCGCTCATGGCGGCCATGACGATGGTGGCGCCGTAGCGTGCGCAGAGTTCGCCCATGCGCGCCGTGCCGATCGCGTTGGCTGCGAACTGGGCATAGAAATCGCCGATGGTCTGCGAGGGAACGCGCACGTTGGCGGCGATGAGCCGCTCGAGCGGTCCGCCGTTCCAGTCGCGCTCGTAGGTGTAGCGCGAGGGCGGGATGATGATTCCTTCGGCGTGGACGTCAACGGCGTCGGGGGTCATGCCGGGGTTGCCGCCGCCCAGATCGAGATGGTGCGCCACCGTTCCCGCGAAGGCGACGAGACGGTCTTCATGGAAGATCGGCGTGAAAATGAAGACGTCCTGCAGATGCTGGCCGCCGCCGTAGGGATCGTTGTTGATGTAGAAGTCGCCAGGCCTGAGCTGATCGATGGGGCAGCGCTCGACGCAGGCCCGGAAGATCTCGGACATGCTGCCAAGATGCATCGGGATGAGTTCGGCCTGGGCCACCACGTTGCCTTCGGCATCGAAGAGCGCGGCAGAAGCATCCTGCGCCTCTCGTACGATATTGGAGTAGGACGAGCGAATGAGCTTCGTCCCCATCTCCCGCGCGATCGCGATCAGCGCCTGACTGATGACGGCATAATCGACCGGGTCCATCGCCGCTGCCTTGCTGCGGGATGTGCGTGTGCCGCGTGATCTGGCTGCTGATCCGGGCTTTGCCGTCTTGAGGTCGGTGCGCTTCTGCATGTCACGCGCGCTCCAGGATGGTGTTGTCGTTGGCGTCACGCCGCGCGGTCCAGCCGTCTGGCACGTAGAGGGTGGACGTCGGGTCCTCAAGCAAGGCGGGGCCGGCCACGCGGTCCCTCTTGCCCAGCGCTGCCCGGCTGGCGAGCCGCCCCTTGCGCCAGGCCTTAGCGTCGTAGAGGCGGATCGGCTGTTCGCGGGCGGCAGGTGCCTTGCTTTCGGCGAGCAGCGGCAGTGCATCGAGCGGCGCTGTGACGCCTAGTCGGAACGACACGAACTCGATCGGCTTGTCGGCCTCTCCACCGAAGAAATAGACGCGCTGATGCGCCTCCCCGAAACGTCTGCGGACACCCGCGGCCGTGATACGCCGAATTTCCTTCTTGTCGAAGAGCACGGGGACCTCGAACGCCTGGCCGACGAAACGCATTTCGGCGGTCAGCTTGAGATCGACGCGTGTACCCAGGCCGCTGGCCTTCGCTTTTTCGAGTGCCCGTGCACGCATGCGGGCCATCACCTCGCGCAGAGTGTCGGCGGCCGTGTCGTCGGCGAGGGCGCGGTGTGTAAGGCTCTCGAACATCACGAAGTCAGAGGCGATCAGGCCATAGGCGGAGATGATTCCGGCAGAGGGCGGCACGACGATGGTCTTGATTCCGAGTTCGGCGGCGACCTGCGCCGCATGCAGCGGGCCGGCCCCGCCGTAGGGTACGAGTACGTAGTCGCGCGGATCGTGGCCACGTTCCGTCGAAATGAGCTGGATGGCGCGCACGATGTTGGCATTCGCGAGAGCCACGGCGCTGTCGGCGGCGGCTTCGAGCGTCATGCCGAAGCGGTCCGCGATCGGTTTCAATACCCGGGCGGAGGCCTCCGGATCGATCTTCATGCGACCGCCGAGGAAGGCCTCGGGTCGCACTGTGCCACGCACGACATGGGCATCGGTGAGCGTGGCTTGCGCGCCGCCACGCCCGTAGCAGGCGGGTCCTGGATCCGCGCCCGCCGAGTGCGGCCCCACGCGCAGCATGCCGCCGTCGTCCACCCAGATGATCGAGCCGCCGCCCGCCCCGATCGTATTGATGTCGAGGAGGGGGATGCGGATCGGCAGGCCGTCGAGGGAGAATTCCTGCGTGAGTTGTGGCGCGCCGCCGGTGACCACGCAGACGTCCGTGGACGTGCCGCCGATATCGAGGGTGACGAGGTTCTCGTAGCCGGAGCGGCCGGTCTGCCGGACGGCACCCATGACGCCCGCCGCAGGCCCGGAAAGCAGCGCGTTGATGGCATTGGCCCGCATGGCTTCGGCAGGCAGACGGCCACCGTTCGATTGCATCACCGAGAAACGCCCTTTGAAGCCCGCGGTGTCCAGGCGGTCGCGGAAGCGCGCGATATAGCGGTCGATGACGGGCTGTACGTAGGCCGACAGCGTGGTCGTGGAGGCGCGCTCGAACTCGCGGAACTCGCGCGTGATGTCCGAAGAGATCGTGATGTGGGCGTCGGGCAGTGCGGCGGCGAGGACCGCGCGCAAGCGTTCCTCGTGAGATGGGTTGACGTAGGCATTCAGCAGGCAGATCGCGATGGCCTCGAAGCGGCCGGCCTTCAGCGCGGGAACGATCCTGGCAGCAATGTCGGCCTCGTCGAGCGGATCGAGGACAGAGCCGTCCGCAAGGATCCGCTCCGTGACCTCGAAGCTGCCCGCGCGCATCACCACGGGCTGTGGCTTCTGATATTCGAGATCGTAGATCTGGGAGCGCCCGTGGCGCTGCAGGGCCAGGATGTCCCGGAACCCGCGCGTCGTGACGAACGCGGTGGGGAAGCCCTTACGCTCCAGGACGGCGTTGGTCGCGACGGTTGAGCCGTGCGCCAGGTCGTCGATACTGTCGATCGGGATACCGCTCGCCACGAGGGCATTGAAAGCCCCCTCGTCAGGGGCGCGCGGCACGCTCGGCACCTTGGTTACGACTATTCCATCCGGACCGATGGCGACGAGATCGGTGAAGGTGCCGCCTACCTCAATGCCCACGCGCATGCGCTCTGCGTCCTCCCGCCATTGGCGCCGTCACCGGCCGCGGCGCCATTGCGCTATGATAGGGGCGCCGGGCGGACACGCAAATGGTCAGACGTGCGGTGCGGGAGAAGGCTCGTTCCGTGGCGATGCAACTGGGGCGCGATCGGTCTGGGTGTTCAGGCTTGGCCGTGCGTATCGAACATGGCGGACGAGAGCGCCTGCCGTGCATCTTTGCCGGCCCAGACGACGAACTGGAACGCTTGGTAGTAGCGTTCGCAGGCCTCCAGGCCCGCGCGCAGCAGCGCTTCGCATTGGGCGGGGGTCGCGACCGCGTTGTTGAGCATCAGGCCATGACGGAACATGATCAGCCCGTCGTGCGACCAGATGTCGAAATGCCCGAGCCAAAGCTGCTCGTTGATCTGGGCGATCAGCCGGTAGATCTCGACCATGCGGTTCTCGGGCACCTTGAAGTCGAAGGCGCAGGCGATGTGCAGGGTCTCGAGATCGTCGCGCCAGTTTATGGATACGTGATAATCGGCCCAGGTGCCCGCCACGATCAGAACCAGTTCGTCCTCGTTCGTGCGATCGCAGGCCCATTCGTGCGTGTGCGCGACCTGCTCCACGAGATCGACAGGATTGAACGTGCGCGTGGAGCCGTGGTCAGCGAAAGCCATCTCTCATCCTTGAAGCTCGAGGGCCAGGCACCGTTTCGGCGGTCCCATGCGATCGGACAAGCCGCAGCTAGACGGAACGCGTCACGAGTCGCAAGGCGACGCTCGCCTTGTCCACGATCAAAGTGGCGGCGGCTCGGCAGAAAGCGACAAAAGCCCCGATTTCTGGGGACGAATTGTGGATATGCCGTGGAGAACATGGGGGCAATGCGTGGAGGGCGAGAGGATATCGCGCGCCTCCCCGACCGTGGCCCCGGCGCGGATCACGGACCACCGTCCTGTGGGCGCAGGCGGGCCTCCAGCGCCGCGATCCGGGCCTTCAGATCCTCGTTCTCTTCGCGCGCTCTCGCGGCCATGGCCTTCACCGCCTCGAACTCCTCGCGGGAGACCAGATCCATGTCGCGCAGCATGCGTTCCCCTTGCGAGCGCATGATCGTCTCCACCTCCCGGCGCACCCCTTGCGCGGCCCCTGCGGCATCGGTCATCAGCTTGGCGAATTCGTCGAGAAGGCGGTTGTTCGTCTGTGTCATGGCACGTGGTCCTGGCGCGGCGAGCGACCGGCATGGAAGGCCCGCCATGAATGGAGTTTGGACGTGGGGCATGCGGTGCATGGAGCCAGCCCCGCCGTCAAGTCCGAAGCGACAGGGCAGGGGCGAACTGCCGTCCCGATGCGCGGACAGCCGGTTGATCGCAGGCCCCGTGGCGCACTAAAAGGGGTCCGGCAAGCTCCAGACATTCGAACAGTAACGGAGACGGCCGCCCATGCTGACGGTATTCCTCGCGCCCGGTTCTCTCAATCACATCGCCAACATTGTGAAAGGCTATGCCATCGCCATCGGCGTGGCCTTCGCCATCTGGTTCGTCTGGCAGTGGTGGGTGAAACGCCAGCGTGAGCAGGAGCTCGGGCTGGCGACGCAGGCCAAGGAGGCCTACGCGTCGTTCTTGGCGCTCGCTCTGCAGCATCCGGAAATGGCTGAGCCCCAGCTCGGTGCGCTCAGCGGTCCGGTCGAAATGGCGCGCTATCGTCACTTCGTGGCGCGCCTCATAGCAACCGCCGATCACATCCTCATGCTGCAGCCGACCGACCAGTGGCGGCGGACGATGCGCCGGCATCTGAGCGCCCACGCCTCCTATCTCGCCTCGCAGGACTTCGCCCGCGATGGCATCGATGCCGCGACCGAAGAGGTGCGCGCCCTCATCGAGGGACTGGCGCGTCATGGTTGAGGCCACCGGGGACATCAAGGGGGTGCGGCAGCTGGTGACAAGGTGTCGGGTTGTGAGCGGCGCGCAAACGATGTAGACGCTATCGGGTTCCGGGACGGGGGTTCCGGTCGGTCTTCAGTGGTCATCCGGGGGCGTGGCGCCCGCAGCCACGCGCGGTTAAGGGCAATTCATGCCGAAGAAGCTCATCATCGACGGTCAGGAAATCGAGGTCGAGGACGGCATCACCCTGCTCCAGGCTTGCGAGCAGGCAGGTGTCGAGGTCCCACGGTTCTGCTACCATGAACGCCTGTCGATCGCCGGCAATTGCCGCATGTGCCTGGTGGAAGTGGTGGGCATGCCGAAACCGCAGGCCTCCTGTGCGCTGGGCGTGAACGATCTTCCGCCGAAGCGCGACGGGTCGGTCTGGGCGGTCAACACGCGTTCGCCGGTGGTCAAGAAGGCCCGCGAAGGCGTGATGGAGTTTCTGCTCATCAATCACCCTCTCGACTGCCCGATCTGCGATCAGGGCGGAGAGTGCGACCTCCAGGATCAGGCCCTGGCCTTCGGCGGCGGCCGCAGCCGCTACGACCTCAACAAGCGCGCCGTCGAGGAAAAACACCTCGGCCCCCTGATCAAGACCGCGATGACGCGCTGCATCCAGTGCACCCGTTGCGTCCGCTTCATGACCGAGGTCGCCGGCGTCGAGGAACTCGGCGCCATCGGCCGTGGCGAGGACATGGAAATCACGACCTACCTCGAGCGCGGCATGATGTCGGAGATGTCGGCGAACGTCGTCGATCTGTGTCCGGTCGGCGCGCTGACGCATCGTCCCTGGGCCTTCAATGCGCGCCCCTGGGAGATGCGCAAAACGGAATCGGTCGACGTCATGGATGCCGTCGGCAGCGCGATCCGGGTGGACGTGCGTGGCCGCGAGGTCATGCGTATTCTGCCGCGAAACAACGATGCGGTGAACGAGGAGTGGATCTCGGACAAGACCCGGCATGTTCCCGACGGTCTGCGTACCCAGCGTCTCGACCGTCCCTATGTCCGCAGGAACGGCAAGCTCACGCCGGCGACGTGGGATGAGGCGCTGCAGGCGGTGGCCGACCGGCTCAAGGCCGCCGATCCCAAGCGTGTCGGCGCCATCGTCGGTGATCTGGCCGGCGCGGAGGAGATGTTCGCGCTGGGTGATCTGATGGGCCGGTTGGGCGTGGTCAGCGGCGACTGCCGGCAGGACGGCATGAAGATCGATCCGTCTCTCGGTCGCGCCGGCTACATCTTCAACAGCACCATCGAGGGTATCGAGCAGGCGGATGCGATCCTGCTGATCGGTACGAATCCGCGCATCGAAGCTCCCGTGTTGAACGCGCGCATCCGAAAGCGCTGGCGTCAGGGCGGGCTGGCCGTCGGCGTCGTCGGCGAAAAGGCGGAGCTGGGTTACGCTTACGATCGCATTGGAGCGGGCGGAGATGCGCTCGCCGCCATGGCCGAGGGGCGCCACGCGTTCCAAGGCGTTCTCCGGCAGGCCAAGACTCCGATGATCATCGTGGGCGCGGGCGTCCTCGCGCGTCCCGACGGGGCAGCCATCCTTGGACAGGCCGCACGTATCGCGACCGAGACGATGACGGACAACGCGCTCGGCTGGAACCCGCTCAATATCCTGCACACGGCAGCCTCCCGGGTGGCCGGTCTCGATCTGAACTTCGTGCCGGGTCCGGGCGGGCGTGATGTCGCGGGCATGTTGGCGGGTGACATGGACGTCGTCTTCCTGCTCGGCGCCGACGAGATAGACATGGGCAAGCTGGGCAACGCCTTCGTGATCTACCAGGGCACGCATGGCGACGCCGGTGCCCATCGCGCGGACGTGATCCTGCCGGGCGCAGCCTACACGGAGAAGAGCGCGACCTACGTCAATACAGAGGGCCGGGTGCAGATGACCGCGAAGGCGGCGTTCCCGCCCGGCGATGCGCGCGAAGATTGGACGATCCTGCGTGCGCTCTCGGCGCGTGTCGGCCAGACGTTGCCCTACGATACGGTCGAGGAGTTACGCATGGCGATGTACAGGGTTGCGCCTCACTTCGCCCGGCTCGACAGTATCGCCGCCGGTCGGATCGAGTCGGTTGCCGAGATCGCCAAGCAGAAGGGCACGATCGGCAGCGCTCCGTTCGTGTCCGGCGTGAAGGACTTCTATTTCACGAACCATGTGGCGCGGGCGTCCGCGGTGATGGCCGATCTGAGCGCGCTCAGAGCCGGCGACCGCCGGGCAGCGGCGGAATAATGGGGGCGACGCGTCAGATGCAGGCGTTCTGGGATACCTGGGGAAGCACGATCCTCAACGTCGCGTTCATCGCGGGGGCGAGTGTCTTGTTGCTCGCTTCCTTGCTCGTGATCATAGCTTTTCTACTGCTCATGGATCGCAAGGTCTGGGCCGCCGTGCAGATGCGGCGGGGCCCCAACGTCGTCGGTCCCTTCGGCCTGCTGCAATCGTTCGCCGATCTCTTGAAATTCGCATTGAAGGAGCCCGTGATCCCGTCGGGCTCGGACAAGGCCATCTTCCTCCTGGCGCCGCTGGTAACCGCGGTTCTGGCGCTCGCGGCCTGGGCCGTCATCCCAGTGTCGGAGAACAGCTGGGGTACGTGGGTCATCTCCGACCTCAACGTGGGTATCCTTTATATCTTCGCCATCTCGTCGCTCGGCGTGTACGGGATCATCATGGGCGGCTGGGCATCGAACTCGAAGTATCCCTTCTTGAGTTCGTTGCGGTCGGCGGCCCAGATGGTGTCCTACGAGGTTTCCATCGGCTTCGTGATCATCACGGTGCTGTTGTGCGTCGGCTCGCTCAACATGGCCGACATCGTGAATGCACAGAAGTCGGGTCTCGGAACGCGGCTCGGTCTGCCCAACTCGTTCCTCGACTGGCACTGGCTGGCGCTGTTCCCGATGTTCGTGATCTTCTTCATCTCGGCGCTGGCCGAGACGAACCGGCCGCCCTTCGATCTGGTCGAGGCGGAGTCGGAACTCGGGGCGGGCTTCATGGTCGAGTACTCGTCGACGCCGTATCTACTGTTCATGCTCGGCGAGTACGTGGCCATCGTGACGATGTGCGCACTCACTACCATCCTTTTCCTCGGCGGATGGCTTTCTCCGCTGCCGTTTGCGCCGTTCACGTGGGTGCCAGGTGTGATCTGGTTCCTCGTCAAGGTGACGTTCGTCTTCTTCATGTTCGCCATGGTGAAGGCGATGGTGCCACGCTACCGCTACGATCAGCTCATGCGGCTGGGCTGGAAGGTATTCCTGCCGCTGTCGATGGCTATGGTCGTCGTCGTGGCCGGCGTGCTCCAGTATGGTGGTTTCGTGAAATAAGGGCCCCCGCCATCATCGGATGGCGATGAGGTCTGTCGAACGGGTGGATGGCGCGTAATCGCGCTGGTGACGATTGGATAAAGACGCAACCATGTCAGTGGCAGCCGGCATCAAGTCGCTTTTCCTCAAGGAGTTCGTCTCGGCGTTCTTCCTGGCGATGCGTTACTTCTTCAGCCCCAAGGCGACGCTGAATTATCCGTTCGAGAAGGGTCCGCTATCTCCCCGCTTCCGGGGGGAGCATGCGCTGCGGCGATATCCCAACGGCGAGGAGCGCTGCATCGCGTGCAAGTTGTGCGAGGCGATCTGCCCGGCGCAGGCCATCACGATCGAGGCGGGACCACGGCGCAACGACGGCACGCGGCGCACCACACGCTACGACATCGATATGACCAAGTGCATCTACTGCGGACTGTGCCAGGAGGCATGCCCGGTGGATGCCATCGTCGAGGGGCCGAACTTCGAGTTCGCCACGGAGACGCGCGAGGAACTGTTCTACAACAAGGAGCGTCTGCTCGCTAACGGCGAGCGATGGGAGCGGGAGATCGCCAAGAACCTTTCTCTCGACGCGAAGTACCGCTGATCCGCGGGCCGCACGAGGGATTGTAAGGCATTGAGTTTCAGCTCGCCGCCGTCCGCGACGGGGAGCCACGAACCGAGAGGCACGCGCCGCCAGGCGAAGAGAGACACGCGACGATGACACTCGCCGACGCCTTTTTCTATCTGTTCGCGCTCGTCACGGTCGCATCGGCCGTGATGGTCATCACAGCGCGCAATCCGGTGCACGCCGTGCTCTGGCTCATCCTCGCCTTCTTCAACGCTGCGGGCTTGTTCGTGCTGCTCGGCGCCGAATTCCTGGCGATGATCCTGGTGGTTGTTTATGTCGGCGCCGTGGCGGTGCTCTTCCTCTTCGTCGTCATGATGCTCGACGTCGATTTCGCGGAACTGAGAGCGGGCTTCATCAAGAATGCGCCGGTCGGCCTTTTCGTCGGGGCGGTCCTGTTCGCCGAACTCTTCATGGTGGTGTTTTGGCGCTTCGTGGCGCCCGCGAAGACGGGGCTCGCGGCGGCGCCCGTCCCCGCTCAGTCGATCTCGAACACCAAGGCCATCGGCCAGATCCTGTACCGGGAGCCCTTCGTCTACTTCTTTGAGGTGGCGGGGCTGATCCTTCTGGTCGCCATGATCGGCGCCATCGTCTTGACGCTCCGTCACAAGGAGGGCGTCAAGCGCCAGTCGATCGGCGCGCAGAACGCGCGCACGCCGGCGACGGCGATGGAAGTCGTCAAGGTTCCATCCGGTGGGTACACGATCCCCGAGACGCGCGCGGCCTCGTCCGCCAAGGAGAATGCATGAGCGTTGGTCTTTCCCATTATCTGGCGCTCGCGGCGAGCCTGTTCACGATTGGCGTGTTCGGGATCTTCCTCAACAGGAAGAACGTGATCGTGATCCTGATGTCGGTCGAACTAATGCTGCTGGCCGTGAACATCAATCTGGTGGCGTTCTCCAGCTTCCTGGGCGATCTCGTGGGGCAGCTCTTCGCGCTGTTCGTGCTGACGGTGGCGGCCGGCGAGGCGGCCATCGGGCTTGCGATCGTGGTCGTCTACTTCCGTAACCGCGGCACGATCGCGGTCGAAGACATCAACATGATGAAGGGTTGAGCCGAGCCCCATGATCTATCAGGCCATCGTATTCCTGCCCCTTCTCGGCGCGCTGATCGCGGGCTTTTTCGGACGGCTCATGGGGCCGCGCCCTTCCGAGATCGTCACGACCGCCTTCCTCGGCATCGCCGCCGTGCTGTCGTGGGTCGTGTTCGTCCAGGTCGGGCTCGGCCATACCACCGACAAGGTGACGCTGCTGAAATGGGTGGTCTCGGGCAATCTGGACGTCTCGTGGGGTATCCGCGTCGATACGCTGACGGCTGTCATGCTCGTGGTGGTGAACACCGTGTCCGCACTCGTGCATCTGTATTCGATCGGATACATGCATGAGGATCCCCACCGCTCCCGGTTCTTCGCTTATCTGTCGCTCTTCACCTTCGCGATGCTGATGTTGGTGACGAGCGACAACTTGCTGCAGATGTTCTTCGGCTGGGAAGGCGTCGGCCTCGCTTCCTATCTGCTGATCGGCTTCTGGTTCCAGAAGCCCGAGGCGAACGCGGCGGCCATCAAGGCGTTCGTCGTCAACCGGGTGGGTGATTTCGGTTTCGCACTCGGGATCTTCGGTATCTTTTTCATTTTCAATTCCATCAGCTTCGACGAGGTGTTCCAGGCGGCGCCCGCCATGGCCGGTAAGACGATGACGTTCATCGGCTACCAGGTGGACGTCATGACCTGCCTGTGCCTGCTGCTGTTCCTGGGGGCGATGGGCAAGTCGGCTCAATTCCTGCTGCACACGTGGCTTCCGGACGCGATGGAGGGCCCGACGCCCGTTTCCGCACTGATCCACGCGGCCACGATGGTCACCGCTGGCGTCTTCATGGTGGCCCGCCTTTCCCCTCTGTTCGAACTGGCGCCGCGGGCCCTCGAGGTCGTCACGCTCGTCGGCTGCATCACCGCGTTTTTCGCCGCGACCGTGGGCCTCGTCCAGAACGACATCAAGCGCGTGATCGCCTACTCGACCTGCTCGCAGCTCGGCTACATGTTCGCGGCTTGCGGCCTCGGGGCCTACGCGGCCGGCGTATTCCACCTTTTCACGCACGCGTTCTTCAAGGCGCTGCTCTTCCTTGGCGCGGGCTCGGTCATCCATGCCATGCATCACGAGCAGGACATGCGGAACATGGGCGGCCTGCGCTCCAAGATCCCCATAACCTGGGCGATGATGATGATCGGCACCCTGGCGCTGACCGGCGTCGGAATCCCGCATGTCGTCGGATTCGCCGGCTTCCACTCGAAGGACGCGATCATCGAAGCGGCCTATGCGGGCCACACGCCCGGCAACTATGCGTTCTGGCTGTTGGTGATCGCAGCGTTTATGACCTCGTTCTATTCCTGGCGTTTGGCCTTCATGACGTTCCATCAGGAGCCGCGCTGGGGGCATGGTGCGAAGCACGGTCACGACGATCATGACCACGCCCACAGCGCTGCTCAAGGGGCGGACGATCACGATCATCATGGGCATGGGGCTCACGAACCGCACGAGAGCCCGATGGTCATGCTGATCCCGCTCTTCGTTCTGGCGACGGGTGCCGTGCTGGCCGGCGTGGTGTTCTCGGGGAACTTCATCGGCCACGGCTACAAGGAGTTCTGGGGTAAGGCGCTGGTCGAAGGACCGAACAATCACATCATGCACGCGATGCACGAGATCCCCGGCTGGGTCGGCTGGGCACCCTTCGTCGCGATGGTGGCAGGATTGGCGCTGGCCTACGTGTACTACATCGCCGTGCCGACGCTGCCTGCCGCGACCGCGCGCGTGTTCAAGCCCGTCTATCTCTTCCTGCTCAACAAATGGTACTTCGACGAGCTGTACGATTTCCTCTTCGTCAGACCGGCGAACGCCATCGGGCGGTTCCTCTGGAAGGGCGGTGACGGGGCTGTCATCGATCGAACGATCGACGGGACCGCCGCGACCGTGGGCAAGATAACCGGCCGCGTGGTCAAGCTTCAGAGTGGCTATGTCTATCATTATGCCTTTGCCATGCTCATCGGCTTGGCAGCGCTGATCACCTGGTTCACGCTGGGCTTTGGAGGTGTGCGGTGAACCCGTTCGGCAATAATCTCCTCTCCATCGTCACCTTCCTCCCGCTCGTCGGCGCGCTGTGGATCGCGATGATGAGTGCGGACGCTCGCGGCAACGCACGGTTCGTGGCTCTGTGGACGACGATCGTCACGTTCCTCGTCTCACTCGTCATCTGGATCGATTTCGATCCGACGATCGCTGGCTTCCAATTCGTCGAGGAACGGGCTTGGCTCGGCGCGATCAAGTATAAGATGGGTGTGGACGGCATCTCGATGCTGTTCGTCATCCTCACGACGTTCCTGATGCCGCTGTGCATCCTGGCGAGCTGGGAATCCGTCGAGGAGCGCGTCAAGGAGTACATGATCGCGTTTCTCGTGCTGGAAACGCTGATGATCGGCGTCTTCTGCGCGCTCGATCTCGTGCTCTTCTACCTGTTCTTCGAAGGCGGCCTGATCCCGATGTTCATCATCATCGGGGTTTGGGGGGGTAAGCGTCGCGTCTATGCCAGCTTCAAGTTCTTCCTTTATACGCTGCTGGGCTCGGTCCTGATGCTGCTCGCCATGATGGCGATCTACTGGCAGGCGGGAACGACCGACATCCCCATGCTGATCGACACGGTGAAATTGCCGGCCGACATGCAATTCTGGCTGTGGCTGGCATTCTTCGCCTCGTTCGCGGTGAAGATGCCGATGTGGCCTGTGCACACTTGGCTACCAGACGCCCACGTCGAAGCGCCGACCGCTGGATCGGTGGTGCTGGCGGCGGTGCTGCTGAAGATGGGGGGCTATGGGTTCCTGCGGTTCTCGGTGCCAATGTTCCCGTTGGCGACCGAGCAGCTGGCGCCGCTGGTCTTCACGCTCTCGGTGGTCGCCATCATCTACACCTCGCTCGTTGCGCTGGCGCAGGAGGACGTGAAAAAGCTGATCGCCTATTCGTCGGTCGCCCACATGGGCTACGTGACGATGGGCATCTTCACGGTGAACCAGCAGGGCATCGACGGCGCCATCTTCCAGATGCTGTCGCACGGCGTCGTGTCGGCCGCGCTGTTCCTTTGCGTGGGCGTCGTGTACGACCGCATGCATACACGCGACATCGCGGCCTATGGCGGCCTCGTCAATCGGATGCCCGTCTACGCGTTCTGTTTCATGGTCTTCACCATGGCGAACGTGGGCTTGCCCGGCACCAGCGGCTTCGTCGGCGAGTTCCTCACTTTGCTCGCGGCCTTCAAAGTCAATACGTGGGTGGCGTTCTTCGCGACGTTCGGCGTGATCCTGTCGGCTGCGTATGCGCTCTGGCTCTATCGACGCATGATCTTTGGAAAGCTCGAGAAGCCGTCGCTCAAAGGGATCATGGACATGGGCCCGCGCGAGATCGCGATCATGGCACCCCTGGTGATCCTGACGATCCTGCTCGGCATCTATCCAAGCCCCATCCTCGACGTCACGCAGCGCTCGGTGAGCAAGCTGGTGTCGGGCTACGAGATGGCCGTCAAGGCGACCAAGCAGGCCGCAGCTACTCCGACACGCTAAGGCACGGGAAGGCGACGAGAACACAATGGCTCAACTGACCACACTCGCTCCGCTCCTGCCCGAGCTGGTCCTCGCGATCGGCGCCATGGTGCTGCTCGTGATGGGCGTGATGCGACCGGAAACCAAGGCTCAAGCGATATCGATCGGGTGGATGGCCATCGGATTGATGGCCGTAGCCGTCTGGCTCGCCGCGATCGACACCGGGCGCGTGAGCCTCTTCAACGGCGCGGTGATCGTCGACGATTTCGCACGCTTCATGAAGATCCTGGCGCTGATCGGTGCGGCGGGAGCCTTGTTGCTGGCGTTCGACGATCTCGCGGCCAGTGGAACACTTCGGTTCGAATATCCGATCCTGCTGCTGCTCGCGACCGTCGGTATGTTGCTGATGATCTCGGCCGGCGACCTTATGGCGCTTTATCTCGGCCTCGAGTTGCAGAGTCTCGCGCTGTATGTCGTGGCTTCCTTCCGCCGTGATCACGCGCGCTCTAGCGAAGCGGGCCTGAAGTATTTCGTACTGGGGGCCCTTTCGTCGGGCATGCTGCTCTATGGCGCCTCGATGCTCTACGGGTTCGCGGGAACCACGAGCTTTGCCGGCATCGCCAAAGCCGCCGCCGCGCCGGACGCCGCCAAGAGCCTGATCCTCATTTTCGGTCTGGTGTTCCTTCTCGTCGGCATCGCCTTCAAGATCTCGGCCGTGCCGTTCCACATGTGGACACCGGACGTCTACGAAGGCGCACCAACTCCTGTGACGGCCTTCCTGGCCGCTGCGCCGAAGGTGGCGGCGATGGCGCTCCTCGTGCGCGTCGTGGCGACCGCTTTCCCGGCGATCAAACCGCAGTGGCAGCAGATCATCGTCTTCCTGGCCATTGCGTCGATGCTGCTGGGCGCGCTTGCAGCGATCGGGCAGACCAACATCAAGCGCCTGATGGCCTATTCGTCCATCGCGAACATGGGGTATGCGCTGGTCGGCCTGGCGGCGGGGACCGCCGAGGGTATCCAGGGCGTCATCATGTACCTGGCGATCTATGTCGTCATGACGCTCGGCGCCTTCGCCTGCATCCTGTCGATGCGACGCAGTGGCGAGGCCGTGGAGGATATCGAGGAGCTTGCGGGGCTGGCACAGACGAACCGGCCCATGGCGTTCGCGCTGGCGATGTTCATGTTCTCGCTGGCGGGCATTCCGCCGCTCGCCGGCTTCTTCGCCAAGTGGTATGCGTTCCTTCCCGCGATCAAGGCCGGTTTCGTGACGTTGGCCGTGATCGGTGTCCTGGCGAGCGTGATCGGTGCCTACTACTATCTGCGAATCGTCAAGATCATGTTCTTCGACGAGCCTAAAGCCGCTTTCGAGCGGGCGCCGGGCCGGGAACAGCTGGTCATGATCCTGGCGCTGATTTTCGTGCTGATCTTCGTGGCGCCGTTCATCGCGTCGCCGGTGGTCGAGGCGGCGGGCGCGGCTGCCCGCTCGCTGATGTGAGGGAGTGATGCCGGAGAGGCGTGATCCGGCGTCGCGTCCGCGCATCGTCTGGTTCGACGAGATCGACTCCACGAATACGGAGGCCCAGCGCCGCGCTGCGGCTGGCGAGCGCGGTCCGTTATGGATCGCGGCCCGCTGGCAGACGGCCGGTCGTGGCCGCTCCGGACGCACGTGGCAATCGTCGGGCGGGAATCTCGCAGCGACATTGGTGCTCGGGCTGGATGTGGCGCCTGCGCGCTTGCCGGAACTCTCCTTCGTCTCCGGGTTGGCGGCGCACGACGCGATCACTCGATCTCTGGGCGAAGTGGGCTCACCGGACGCCGTGCGGCTGAAATGGCCCAACGACGTACTGATCGACGGAGAGAAGGTCTGCGGCATCCTCCTCGAGACGGCCCACTACGACCGGGCGCCGGTGATGATGTTCGGCATTGGAATCAATGTCGAAAGTCCGCCATATGTGCCGGGACGCACGGTCACGGCGTTGAGGCTGCACGGCGCGACGGCAGATGCAACTCGGGTCCTCGAGCTGCTTGCGACAGCCATGGAGCAGTGGTTGTCGGTCTGGCGTTCCCCCGGCGGCTTCGCTGAGATAAGAGAGGCGTGGCTTGCCCGATCCCTGCCGGTGGGGGCTCCCATGAGCGTCGATCCGGGCTCTGGGGCCATTCTCGGGACTTTTGCAGGGCTGGACAACGACGGCGCGCTGCTGCTTGCTGTCGATGGAGGCGCAGAGCGCCGATTTACCTACGGGGACGTGACGATCGTCTCCACGAAAGCTTGAGGCTCATGAACGCACGCGACGGCAAAGGAGACAAAGGCCAGACGGGAGAGTTGACGTTCGTCGCACTCGGCGGGCTCGGGGAGGTCGGCATGAATTGCTACCTCTACGGGCTCGAACACGGCGGGCGCCAGCGCTACATGATGGTCGATCTCGGCATCACGTTTCCGGAGGGCGAGTTCGATCCCGGCGTGGATGTCATCATGCCGGACCTGCGCTTCATCGAGGAGCGCAAGCGCGACTTGGCCGGCATCGTGCTGACCCACGCGCACGAGGACCACATCGGCGCCATGATCGAGCTGTGGCCCAGGCTGCAGGCTCCGATATACGCGACGCCGTTCACGGCTGCGATGTTGAAGTCGAAGCTGGCGGAGTTCGGAGGGCGGCTCAAGATGCCGATCACCGAGATCCCCATGCGCGGCACGTTCCAGGTCGGGCCGTTCGGCTGCGAACTCGTGAACATGGCGCATTCGATTCCCGAGCCCAGCGCGCTGGCGATCCGCACACCGCATGGACTCGTGCTCCATACCGGCGACTGGAAGCTCGATCCCGATCCGTTGGTCGGGGAACCCGCCGACGAGGCACGCCTCGAGAGCTTGGGCGCCGACGGCGTGCTCGCACTTGTCTGCGATTCCACCAATGCTTTCCGCGACGGCCGGTCGCCCTCGGAGCTCGAAGTCGCGCGATCGATCGGGAAAATCATCAAAGGCGCCAAGCGGCGGGTTCTGGTGACGGCGTTCTCGTCGAACGTCGCGCGGATTCGTGCGGTTGCGGATGCGGCCCGTGCCTCCGGCCGAACGTTGGTGGTTGCCGGGCGGTCCATTCATCGCGTGATCCAGGTCGCGATCGATACCGGCTATCTCCCGCAGGGATTTCGCTACGTCGACCAGCAGCAGTTCAAGCATCTGGCGGCCGACGAGGTCGTCGCGCTCGTCACGGGCAGCCAGGGCGAGCCACGGGCGGCTTTGAAGCGCATCGCAGACGGCACGCACCCCGATATTTCCCTGTCCCCGGGCGATATGGTTCTGTTCTCGTCGCGCACCATTCCCGGCAACGAGCGCTCGATAGCCACGATCCAGAATTCTCTGGCGCGCATGGGCGTGGAGATCGTCACCGACTCCGATGCGCTGGTGCACGTGACGGGCCATCCCCGGCGTGAAGAACTGCGCCAGATGTACAGCTGGATCAGGCCGCGCATCGCGATCCCCATGCACGGCGAAGTGCGTCATTTGAAGGAACACGCGCGGATCGCGCGCGAGACGGGCGTTTCGGAGGTGGTGACCGCGATCAACGGCGAGATGGTCCGCATTGCACCGGGCGGTGCGCGTCTCGTCGACGAGGTTCCCGTGGGGCGGCTCTTCCGGGACGGGCGGCTTATTCTTCCTGGCGACGGTCCGACGGTGCGCGAGCGGCGCAAACTGGCGTTCGCCGGGCTCGTGGCCATATCGATCGTGCTGGGGCGCAAAGGCGAGCTCCTCGCCGACCCCGAGGTGGCGCTCGACGGCGTGCCCGGTGAGGACGTGGAAGGCGACGCGATGGAGGATATCGTCCTCGACGCCGTAGAGGGGACGCTGTCCGGGATTCCCGCGGCTCGGCGGCGCGATCCGGAGTTGGTGCGCGAAGCAGTGCGACGCTCCGCCAGGGCCGCCGTCGATCAGGTTTGGGGTAAGAAGCCCATCGTCAAGGTGCTGGTATCCGTCGTGGACGGGCGTTGAGCAGCTGAACAATTCCGGACTATGCAACTCGGGTGCGCGGACGGCGCGACGTTCTGACGGGAGACGAGACAATGATCGGGCGGCTGAACCATGTCGCGATCGTCGTGAAGGATCTGGCGCGCGCGACGCCCGTGTATTCCCATACGCTCGGGGCGAAAGTATCCGCGCCTCAACCGCTGCCCGAACATGGCGTCACGGTCGTGTTCGTCGAGCTTCCCAATACCAAGATCGAGCTTCTGGAGCCGCTGGGGGGCAGTTCACCCATCGCCAAATTTCTGGAGAAAAATCCGGACGGCGGCATCCATCACGTCTGCTACGAGGTGGACGACATCCTGGCAGCGCGGGACCAACTGAAAGCTGCGGGCGCGCGTGTGCTCGGCGACGGCGAGCCCAAGATCGGCGCCCACGGCAAACCCGTTCTGTTCCTGCATCCCAAGGATTTTCTCGGCACGCTCGTCGAACTCGAGCAGGCCTGACCGGAGCGGCCCCCCAATGAGCCTCACGCTTGCCATCGCACTCTACTTCGTCATCTGGTGGACGGTTCTCTTCGCCGTGCTGCCGCTCGGTGTGCGGACACAGGCCGAGGACGGGGTCGTCGTACCGGGTACGGAGGGAAGTGCGCCGACGCGCCCACGGTTCCTTCGGGTGATCGTCACAACGTCCGTACTCGCTGCGGTCATTCTGGCCTGCGTCCATTTCGTGATGCTCTACAAGATCATCGACATCGAGACGATGGGACCGGCGATCCGCTGAGGCGCATGGCCAAAAAGCCGAAGTTTTTTGCGCCGCCCGGGTGATCCGAATGGTCTGCGTCGACGTTTCATTCGGTAACCAGCAAAATAAAAGGGGCCCGGGTCTCGTGGTACCCGCCCCCTGGAAGCTGCTCGTTTGTGAGCAAAGGTGTTCTTGAACCGCTTACAAAATAACGAGACTGCGAACGGTTACCGTCACCCCGTTACCCCTTGCAGCTTTCTCCCTTGGGCTGCGTCGGGTCGTCTCCCTAGACTCGAAGCCCTGCGACAGCATGCGCGGTTGCCGGCCCCTTTTCAAACAGGGGGACGGTACTGCAACCGATGCATCTTGTCAGCAACAACGTCATACGGACGTCAATTAATTGCGTGTGCACAGGTTGCGGTGCGCGGGATTGCGTCTCATTGCATGCGCGCGGGGAAATGGTTATTAGCCGGCAGGTAGGCTTTCGGCCCTTTGCGGGGGTAGTGTCCCTGCCCTCAGAGCAGCCCTTGATCCTAGGAACGGTTCGCATGCGCCTGTCCCGCTATTTCCTCCCCGTTCTCAAGGAGACGCCCAAGGAAGCCGAGATCGTCTCGCACCAGCTGATGCTGCGCGCCGGTCTGATCCGTCAGGAGAGCGCGGGCATCTATGCGTGGTTGCCGCTCGGGCTTCGCGTGCTCAACAAGGTCAACCGGATCATCCGCGAGGAGCAGGACCGATCGGGGGCCATTGAGCTGTTGATGCCGACGATCCAGTCGGCGGACCTGTGGCGGGAGTCGGGCCGCTATGACGCCTACGGCAAGGAGATGCTGCGCATCCAGGACCGGCACGAGCGTGAAATGCTGTACGGGCCGACGAACGAGGAGATGATCACCGAGATCTTCCGCGCTTACGTCAAGAGCTATCGTGATCTCCCTCTCAATCTCTATCACATCCAGCTCAAGTTCCGTGACGAGGTGCGTCCGCGTTTCGGCGTGATGCGCAGCCGCGAATTCATGATGAAGGACGCCTATTCCTTCGATCTCGACAAGGAAAGCGCACGGCACGCCTACAACAAGATGTTCGTGGCCTACCTGCGTACCTTCGCCCGGCTGGGACTGAAGTCGATTCCGATGCAGGCCGACACCGGGCCGATCGGCGGCGACTTGAGCCACGAGTTCATCATTCTGGCCGACACCGGCGAGAGCGAAGTGTTCTGCCACAAGGACTATCTCGATTTTCCGATCCCCGCCGCCGATACCAATTTCGACGATCGGGCGGGGCTGCAGGAGATGGTCGACAAGTGGACCTCGCTCTACGCCGCGACTTCGGAGAAGCACGAGGCGGCTGCTTTCGACGCCATCCCCGACGACAAGCGGGTTTCCGCGCGCGGCATCGAGGTCGGCCATATTTTCTACTTCGGCACCAAGTACTCCGATCCGATGAAGGCCAGCGTTCTGGGGGCGGACGGCAAGCCCATCAACGTCCACATGGGCAGCTACGGGATCGGGCCGACGCGCGTCGTGGCCGCCATCATCGAGGCGAGCCACGATAAAGACGGAATCGTCTGGCCGGTGCCGGTGGCGCCGTTTGAGGCGGCGGTGGTCAACTTGAAGTCGGGTGATGCCGACACGGACGCCGCGTGCGGGCGTCTCGTCGATGAACTGGAGCGGGCCGGGGTCGATGTCGTTTACGACGACCGCGACGAACGCGCAGGCGCCAAGTTTGCGACGATGGATCTGATCGGCGTGCCCTTCCAGCTCATCGTCGGGCCGAAGGGGGTGAAGGCCGGTGAGGTCGAGGTGAAGATCCGCAAGGGTGGCGAGCGCTTCAGCGTGGCCATCGACGGCGCTGCGGCGGACATTGCAGCGCGCATTGCCGCGGCACGCCGACCGGCGTGAGCCGCTCGCTGTCGCGAGGAGATACGACCATGGCGGACGCTTCCGTCGACACGCGGCCGTTCGCCGCCTTCGAGTGGCTCATCGCCAAACGGTATCTTCGGGCCCGCCGGAAGGAAGGCTTCATCTCGGTCATCGCCGGGTTCTCGTTCGTGGGGATCATGCTGGGGGTGGCCACGCTCATCATCGTCATGGCGGTGATGAACGGCTTCCGTAGTGAGCTGTTCCAGAAAATCCTGGGCATTAACGGGCACGTACTCGCCCACAAGATCGAGGTGCCTTTCGAGGATTACGAGGAGACGGCCAAGCGCATCGCCGCCGTGCCGGGCGTCGTTCGCGTGCTGCCCCTGATCGAAGGGCAGGCGATGATCTCCTCCAACGTCAACACGCTCGGTGCGATCGTACGGGGTGTCACGGAGAAGGGCGCCAGGTCTCTGCACCTGCTGGCCGACAACGTGCGCTTCGGCACGCTCGACAACTTCGATGACAGTGGCGGCATAGCGCTCGGCATGCGCCTCGCGAACAGCTTGCGCGTCAACGTCGGCGACAGCGTGACGCTCGTTTCGCCGAAGGGCGCGTCGACGCCGTTCGGCACAGCGCCGCGCATCAAGCGCTATCGCGTCGTTGCCGTGTTCGAGCTGGGCATGTCCGAATACGACAAGACGATGGTGTTCATGCCGCTGGAGGAGGCGCAACGTTACTTCTCGCGCGGGGCCGAGGTCGATGTCCTGGAGATCATGGTCGAGAATCCGGACAAGGTTCAGAACTATCTGGAAGCATTGACCATCGCGGGCGGCGACAGCATCCATCTGACCGACTGGCGCAAGCGGAACGAGACGTTCTTCACGGTTCTCGAGGTCGAGCGGAACGTGATGTTCATCATTCTCTCGCTGATCGTGCTGGTGGCGGCGCTGAACATCATATCCGGGCTCATGATGCTGGTGAAGGACAAGGGGCGCGACATCGCCATCCTCCGCACGATGGGGGCCACGAAGGGGGCGGTGATGCGAGTCTTCCTGATCACGGGAGCGTCGATCGGCGTGGTCGGGACGATCGCCGGTCTGATCCTCGGCATCATCTTCTGCTGGAACATCGAGGGCATCCGCCAGGTCATGCAGCGCATTACCGGCACGAAGCTGATGGATCCTGCCGTCTACTATCTGACGCGCCTGCCGGCCGAGATCGATCCGCGCGAGACGGCCTTCATCGTGTTGATGGCGCTGCTTCTCTCCGTTCTGGCGACGATCTATCCGTCCTGGCGGGCCTCGCGGCTCGATCCGGTCGAGGCGCTGCGGTACGAGTAAGGGATCTGGGAGAAACGCGATCGTGCAGGATGGACCAGACGGGCCGGTACTCCAGTTGATCGATCTGGAGCGCATCTATCGGCAGGGTGCGCGGGAAATCCGCGTTCTCGACGGCGCCGGCGCAACCTTGCACGGCGGACAGGCCGTGGCATTGGTGGGGCCGTCTGGCGCGGGCAAGTCGACGCTTCTGCACATCGCGGGACTGCTCGAGCATCCCGACAGCGGCCGGGTCGTCATCTGCGGCAAGGACTGCACGGGAATGGACGACGCCGCGCGGACACGCACGCGACGGGCGCAGATGGGGTTCGTCTACCAGTTCCACCAGCTCTTGCCGGAATTCTCGGCGATCGAGAACGTGGTGCTCCCGCAACTCATACTCGGGCGCAGCCGCAAAGCTGCCGATGAGCGCGCGCGGGCGTTGCTGACGGACATGGGGCTGGCTGCGCGGCTGGAACATCGACCGGCAGAGCTGTCGGGCGGCGAACAGCAGCGAACGGCGATCGCGCGCGCCTTGGCGAATTCGCCTCGCCTTCTGCTGGCGGACGAGCCGACGGGCAATCTCGACCCGTCGACCTCGGAGCACGTGTTCTCGGAACTGATCGCGCTGATCGAGCGCACAGGCGTGGCCGCTCTCATCGCGACCCACAACATGGAACTCGCCCGCCGCATGCATCGGGTGCTCCGGCTTTCCGGAGGGCGGCTGGTGGAAGTCGCGCCGCAGGACGTCGCTTGACGCGCCGCGGCTATCGCGCGTTCAGTTCTTGTCGAACGCCTGCGAGACGACGGCGAGTTGCACGCCGACCGGGTTGGTGACGGGAGCGCGCGCAACGGCCACCACGGGGCTCTCCAGTGCGCGATCCAGCTGTACGATGCGATCGTTCAGGGCGTAACTCTTGTCGACGAGGGCGCGCAGCCCATCGGGGAGCTGCTCATAGCCGCGGATGTGTGCGGGACGCGCCACGGTCGCCAGCTTGATGCGCCGGCGCTTGACCCGGGCTTCGTCCGGGGTGATTTCACCCGACTTGAGCGAACGGCGCACGAGAAGCCAGGAGGCCAGCTCCAGCAGGCGTGTCGTGAGGCGCATGCTCTCCGTCGCGTAGAGCATCGCGATGGCTGGGGTCAGCTCTCGGGCGTCCTGGCGCCCCTGGCCGTCCAGATAGGACGCGGAGGCTTCGACCAGCCCCATGCCTTCCTTGAAGATCTGATCGAATTGTTCGGAGCGCGTGTAGCGCTCGACGAAGGAGATCGTCACACATTGATTTTGCGGCACGCTGCTACCCGAACTTGATCGCCACTCGACCCGATGCATTACAGGACCCGCATATTGCGCTGAAGAGTGCCTGTCTGCCAAGCCCAACCTTGGCATCAGGTGGTTAACGAATGTGCGCCGAATTGAGCAATTTTTGGGGTAGGGCAAAAAAATGAGCCGCTCAGTGGCGGCTCAAGAGTTAACAGGGAGGCGTCAAACAGAGTGGATAGTGGCCACTCGGGATCCAGAACTCTGGATAGGTTCAAAATAGGACGTTTTCGTTAAATTCGTGTTAATGAGGCTGAGATGGGAGCGTCCTCGTGGTTAGGGTTGACGGATCCTTGCGTTTCAAGATTTGAACAGTCCAGCGGCGGCTGCTTGGCGCGCCTTCTTACTGGCGATTTCCGAGCGGGTGCGAGAGATCTCGGCCTCCAGGGCGACGACCCGCTCTTCCAGCTCCCCGATCGAGTACGCGCTCAAGTCCTCACCGGCCGTGATCGTGCGCCCCTGCTTGGGGCGCGGCTCGTCCCATTCCATGCCAGCCTCCTGTTGCAGCATCCGGTCGGGAGAGAATCGCATGTGTGCGCCCTTGTCTCAACCGCCGGCCACGTGCTTCAAGGGCCCGGAGACGCTTTTCCAGGACAGGAGAGACCCATGTCGGCAGTGGCGAAAGAGATGCGGGCGGTGATCATCGACGGCAAGGGCGGTCCGGAGGTGCTGAAACCCGCGACGCTGCCCGTTCCGCAACCGGCAGCGGGGCAGATACTGGTCAAAGTCGCGGCGGCTGGCGTCAACCGCCCCGACGTGCAGCAGCGCATGGGGGCGTATCCGCCGCCACCCGGCCATTCGCCGCTGCCTGGGCTGGAGATTGCCGGCACCGTGGCCGCGGTCGGGTCGTCCGTGACCCGTTGGCGGGTTGGCGATGCAGTCTGCGCGCTGGTCAACGGCGGAGGCTATGCCGAGTATTGCATCGCCGAGGAGACGGCGACGCTCCGTGTGCCCAATGGCATGGACATGACCCATGCGGCGGGCTTACCGGAGACGATGTTCACCGTCTGGAACAACGTGTTCGAGCGCGGTGGCCTGTCCTCTGGCGAATGGTTCCTGGTGCATGGCGGGACCAGCGGGATCGGCACGACGGCCATACAACTCGCAAAAGCCTTCGGGGCGAAAGTCATCGCCACGGCAGGCAGTACCGAAAAGTGCCGGGCGTGCCGGGACCTCGGGGCCGATGTCGCCGTCAACTATCGTACAGAAGATTTCGTGAAGGTGGCGAAAGAGGCGACCGGCGGGCGGGGCATCGACGTGACGCTCGACATGGTGGGCGGCGATTATACGGATCGCAACATCGTGGCGGCGGCCGAGGACGGACGCATCGTCCAAATCGCTGTGCTGGGCGGAGCCGAGGCCAAGATCAACGTGGCCCGGCTCATGATGAAACGCGTGACGTTGACGGGCTCGACGTTGCGGCCCCGCACGCGTGACGTGAAGGCCCGTTTTGCCGAGGCGCTGGCGTCGAAGGTTTGGCCGCTCGTCGACGAGGGGCGGGTCAAAGTCGTGCTCGATCAAACGTTCCCACTGGCGCAAGCCGCCGATGCCCATCGCCGCATGGAGACGAGTGCTCACGTGGGTAAGATTATCCTGGTGGTCTGAATGTAGGCTGGTGAATCGATCCGAGGTCAGCGCGCGAGTTCGCGCAGGCCCCGGCGGATGAGCTTGGCCGTATCGGCGTCTTCACCCAGTTCGCCCATGGCCGTGGCCACGGCGGCGGAGGCTTGGGCCGGGTTGTAGCCGAGGTTGACCAGGGCCGAGATGGATTCGGCGGCGGCGGTATTGGCTCCCGCCATCGGCTCGGGCGTGCCGGGCTTGCCGGATGCGACGGGAACTGTGAGGCCGGCGACGGTGAGCGCGGGAGCCTTGTCCTTCAGTTCCATCACGATGCGCTGGGCGAGCTTCTTGCCGACGCCGGGCGACTGCTCGACGGCGGCCCAGTTGCCCAGCGCGATGGCGTTGGCGAGATCTTGGGGCCCGAGCGTTCCGAGCACGCCGAGGGATACCTTTGAGCCGACACCCTGGATGTTTTGCAGCGTTCGAAACCAGCTCCGCTCGACTTCGCTCGCGAAACCGAAGAGACGGATCGCGTCCTCGCGCACGTGCGTATCGATGGTGAGCGAGATCTCCTGGCCGAGCTGCATGTTGCGGAGCGTGCGGGCCGAGCATTGCACCTCGTAGCCGACGCCGTTGACATCGATGATGGCG
>VFQT010000834.1_pt1 | contig 41674 bp, 36 predicted proteins | sample 3512381 | NCBI WGS metagenome assembly VFQT01 (sample SAMN10412376, study PRJNA504923) | tailings metagenome | isolation source: Relicate 2 Philex TSF3 active mining site | place: Philippines: Tuba, Benguet | collected 2017-08-29 | reverse complement strand
GTCTTGCTGGCGATGGCCGTGTTGATTCCAATCACTTCGCCATGCGAATTCATCAACGGTCCGCCGGAGTTTCCAGGATTGATGGCCGCGTCAATCTGAATGACGGATTTGATCGAGCGAGCTTTCGTCACAGGCAGAGTTCGGTCAAGGCTGGAGATGATGCCTGTGGTCATCGTTCGTTCCAGGCCAAACGGATTTCCAATCGCGAAAACTCGCATCCCGACCTTCAGAGTCGATGAATCCGCAAACCTCACAGGAACAAGCTTCTCCGCCGGCGCCTTGATTTTCACAACGGCCATGTCATTGATGGGTTCACGTCCGACCAGTTCCGCTTCAAATTCTTCTCCGGTGTGCATCGTCACAAGAATGCGCTGAGCATCTTCGATGACGTGATTGTTCGTCAGGATGTGTCCCTGATGGTCCAGGATGAAGCCCGAACCTGAGTCTTCCGTTGGATTCTCTCCCAGCAGTCCTCGCTCGGAACCAATCCGCGTCGCAATGTTCACAACGCTTCGATCATTTGCCTGATAGACAAACGAAGCCACGGCTTCATCAGGAGCCAGTCCCGCCGCGTTGTAGACTCGAGGCGGCACCATGTCGCTCAGGGCATCCGCGGGAACCTGATCCTGGGGCGAATCGGTGTAGGTGGCCTGTCGTGCCTTCTTGCCTGAGGCCTGTTGCGCCATCGCGGCGTTCTGACCCCACGGGCCGGACTGAAAATACAGTACAGCGGATGCGGACAAGGCTGCCGAAAGCAAACACATCGCAGCGGTTTTCATCGCTGCTTCCTCCCTGAACCAGCAGTTACGTTCTTACTTCGAACCAGCGACCGAGTTGGCCCGTCGAATCATAGCGTCATCACTCGCAGAAGCGAATTGGAGGCCCACGGTCCGAGTGCGATGTCTGGAGAGACGCGCAGGACAACTCAGTCTCCTTATTCATCGGCCGACCGTGCCGACAAAATCCGAAAAATCCACAAATCCTTCCCAATCCCTAAACTTTACGCCTCGTTCGAGCCGATACGGAAGATACCGCGTCTTCTGTATCTCGAGTTCCATTGAACTTCGGCAGAAAACGCCGTTGCATCGGACGACATGGATGTCTCGCTTCAGCTTTTCACTGCTCGGTCTTGCCCTGTTTGCTTCCGTTGGCTGCGTTTCAACGCACTCGTCAAACTGTCATTCGTTCCGGCCTCCTGGGATGTATGGAGCGGACTGCTGTGGCCCGGTGACCGACAGTTGTGGAGCAGAGCCTGGCTGTTCGGCTCCAGCTTACGGTGGCAAGCGAGCCATGTTTTCGAAGCATCATCGCGGATCATGCAAAACCGCACCGCTCTACCCGGGTGATTCGTGGGCAGCATGCGGTTGTGGCGAATGTGGCTGCGGCGACACGGTGATGGCACCTGGTTGCGCCGCTCCGTCATTCATGGCACCGACCTGTGCAGCTCCCGGTTGCGCGGCTCCTGTCGGTACCTGGTCAGCAGGATGTGGTCCTGCAGGTTGTGGCGTGAACCAGACAGCCATGGTCCCAGGCCAGCCGGGATGTGCGTGCAACGGTGGTGCAAGCGGCTTTGCTCCTCAGCCTGTCACTCCACCGGAACAATTCTCCGCGCCAAATCCACCAATGAATCAGCCATACGAAGCTCCTGCCGTGCCACCAGCAGCCGATCCTCCAGCACCAATCAACGTGCCTGCGGATCAGAACGGTGCACCAGCTGCCAATCCACCAGTTGACCCAGTGAGCTTTGAGGTGCCGGTTCTACCCCCGATTACGCCAGGACGATAAGTAGGTGCTGCTTGCCGAGCAGCACTTCGCGGTCCCACCGCGACCAGCGACCAGTTGAGGGTCCATGGGATCGCACGGGAACGGGGATCAAAACAACGCCAAGTGAGTGCGTTTGAGGCAGGTGGCTTTGGCATCAAGTGGATGCGAGAACAGGTTCGCCTGCGGCGAAAGCCTCGCCCGGCAGGCCGGCAGGCGAGACCTACAGTAGGTGCCGCTCGCCAAGCGGCACTTCGCGGTCCCACCGCGACCAGCGACCAGTTGAGGGTCCATGGGATCGCACGGGAACGGGGATCAAAACAACGCCAAGTGAGTGCGTTTGAGGCAGGTGGCTTTGGCATCAAGTGGATGCGAGAACAGGTTCGCCTGCGGCGAAAGCCTCGCCCGGCAGGCCGGCAGGCGAGACCTACAGTAGGTGCCGCTCGCCAAGCGGCACTTCGCGGTCCCACCGCGACCAGCGACCAGTTGAGGGTCCATGGGATCGCACGGGAACGGGGATCAAAGCAACGCCAAGTGAGTGCGTTTGAGACGTGTGGCTTTGGCATCAAGTGGATGCGAGAACAGGTTCGCCTGCGGCGAAAGTCTCGCCCGGCAGGCGAGACCTACAGTAGGTGCTGCTTGCCGAGCAGCACTTCGCGGTCCCACCGCGACCAGCGACGTTTGATCGTGCCACGATCTTGCTGGTCGCCGTGGAGTCAAAGCATCGCCATGTCCAGCGACATGTAGTGGAACTCGCCAGAGTTCCCATCATTAACCCAGGTCGCGGGATCTCTGGCGAGATCCACTACAAAATCGTTCACAGCGTTGCCCCGGCAGGCGAGACCTGCTTTCTCTCTGAAAAGCGCAAACTCTCGCCGGAAATCGACCGTACGCCGGTTCGCGGGGTGGACCTTCACGTTGTTCAGTTGAGATCTGCTGTTTGTCGGGCGAATTGACGGCCAACTGATTGAAATCGACGGGCCTGGACGTATCGTCTCCTCCGCGTTCATTTCGGGGAACGAGAACATACGGGGTGAGGTCGGGCATGTCAGCAACTGGTTTGGAGCACGCTGCGGGCTCGTTGCATGCCGCCGTTGACGTTCGCCATCTCGTGCGAAAATTCGCCACACAGTCCGGCGAAGTGCTCGCGGTCAATGATGTTTCGATTCAGGTCCGAGCCGGCGAAGTCTTTGGGATGCTCGGTGCCAACGGGGCTGGCAAAACCACAACGCTGCGAATGATGCTGGGCCTTCTTCCGCCGACGTCCGGAACGGTCACGATGGCCGGTTACGACGTCGCGAAATTCCCGCTGGAAGTGAAGCGGAGAGTTTCCCTGGTCTCGGCGAGTTCCGGTCTGTACCAGTGGCTGACACCGCGGGAGATGATGCTGTACTTCGCGGAACTGTACGACGTTCCGGAAGACGCCGCGCAGGCTCGTGTCGAAATGCTGGCGGACATTTTTGACCTTCGAAAGTTCATGGACCGTCGCTGTGCCGGGATGAGTACCGGGCAGCAGCAGCGAGTCAACCTGGCTCGTTCACTCATGCATGATCCGCCAGTCGTGCTGATGGATGAACCCACACGAGGGCTCGACATCGTCGGAAGCAAACGCATCTTTGACTACACGGCTCACCTCAAAGAGCTCGGCAAGGCCGTCATCTTTTGTACTCACCGGCTGGATGAAGCTCAGCGTCTGTGTACTCGATTCGGCCTGATGTTTCGCGGGCGACTTCATCTGGAGGGAACTCTGGAGGACCTTCAGCAGAAGACCGGTCGAGAAATGCTGACCGATATGTTTCTGGATCTGATGCAGAAGACTGTCGAAGCGGACGCGACTGTGCAGGCTGCTGTCACGGGAGCGTCCCGATGAGCCAGGGTTTTGAGCAGGGAACGCCGACCGGCAATGACCATTCCCGTTCGCCCGCACCTCGCTGGAAACGACTGACTCGGCTGGCTCGCAAAGAGATTCGCGAGTCCATGAGAGATCGTCGAACTCTGGCGACGCTCGTGATGATGCCACTGATTGTCTACCCGCTGCTTGGTCTTGTCGTTCAGCGCTTCGCCGTCAGTCGAGTTGATCCCAACGCGCCGGAAGCGGTCGTCGTTCTCGACAGCGCGATTCATCCGGACGAAGCGGCCGTGCTTTTTAGTGTTCCCGATCGGCGACGGACAGAAAACGCCGCCAGCTCCGACACTGCGAAGAACACGGACGGAGCAGAAAAGTCCGGCACTTCGGAGGACTCATCCGGCAACAAGGCGGCGGAAGAAACACTGCAGAAGCTGACCGAAGGCCTCACACCTCTCCGTGCAGGAACGCCGCCCAAACTTCATGTCGATGGTGAACAGTATACTCGTGAAGAAATCGAGGCTGTCGTTCAGGCCGGTGCGGCGGATGTGGGAGTCCTGCAGATTCCAGGTGAAGCCCCCACGGAGAATCGACCGGGGCGTGCCAGAACGTTTCGAGTCATCTGCCGGGAAGGTGATCCGTTCAGCGTTCGAGCGGCGGAAGAAGTCGAAGGCTGGATCACTCGCTACCGTGATCGCGTCGTTCGAGCACTTCTTCGACGGACTCCTTTCGGCGCGGAGACGATGCCGTACATTGAGACCATGAAGATGGCGTCGCGCGGTCCCAGGGAGTCTCCTCTCAGCGCCTTTATTCCTCTGATGCTGGTTCTGATGACGATGACCGGAGCGGTTTATCCAGCCATCGATTTGACCGCCGGGGAACGGGAACGCGGCACGCTGGAAATGCTGATGGCTGCTCCGGTGGCGAGGCACGATCTGTTGATTGGAAAATTTGCGGCGGTCTTCCTGGTCGCTGTCCTCACTGCGCTGATCAACCTGACAGCCATGATGCTGACGCTGTATTCGACCGGCTTTGATCGAGTCCTTCTGAGCGACGGGCTGTCGATCGTGACGTTCTTCCAGGTGCTGATGCTGCTGGTGGTTTTTGCATCGTTCTTTTCGGCCGTGCTGCTGTCGATCACCAGCTTTGCTCGCAGCTTTCGAGAAGCTCAGGCGTGGCTGATTCCACTGATGCTGGTTTCGCTCGCGCCTGGAATTCTGAGCCTGATGCCAGGCGTGCGGCTGAACTTTGCATTGTCCATCGTGCCGCTGGTCAACATCGTGCTGGTCGGCAAGGAGTTGTTTCAGGGGATCGCGTCGCCTCTGCTGTTCGCTCTGACGCTTCTGGTGACGTGCGGTTATACCATGGCCGCGCTGCGAATCGCCGCCAGCATTTTTGGAAACGATGCTTTGCTGTTTACGTCGGGAAGCCTGCCCAGCCGCAGCCGTGAGTCGGATGTGACGGACGAACTTCCCGTTTCACTAGCCGCAAAATGTGGCGTGTTGATCCTGCCATTGCTGGTGATCCTGTCCGGGCTCCGACATCGGATTTTGAGTCAGGAGAACACCGCTGGCCAACTGATTCTTTCCGCCGCTATTCTTGCTGGCTTGTTCGCCGGCCTTCCGCTGCTGTTCCTGAAGCGACAGCGCATTCGGCTGACAACCGCATGGGTGTTGAAGCCGTTTTCGTTTCTGGCCGTCCCCGGTGCCATTCTGCTTGGGCTGTCTTCCTGGACGATCGTTTATGAGCTGCTGATCCTGTCTCAGCGAGCCTCCGCGTGGACGGAATTTCTGAACAACCCGGCGATGAAGCAGATTATTGAACGACTGATGAAGGAAGCACCTCTTGTTCTTCAGCTGTTGACCTTGGCCCTGGTTCCCGCCGTTGTTGAAGAACTGTTCTTCCGAGGCTTCCTGATGGAATCACTGCTGCAGCGAGGCAAAGGAAAGATGATGCCGCTGCTGGTAACGACGTTTGTCTTCGCGGCAGCTCACGTCGTGACGGACCCCGCGCTTTCGATGGCAAGATTTCCCGGTACGTTTCTGCTCGGCCTGATCCTCGGAATGATTCGAATTCAGACGGGCAGTATCTTCCCCGGCATGTTGATGCACTTCGTGAACAACGCCATCCTGCTGTCGCTCACATCGCTTCAGCCACTGCTTTTGAAAGCCGGAATCAATCTCAACGTCGAAGGCGAAAGCCACCTTCCCCCCACACTCTTGATCGCCGCCGCGATCAGTGCCACCGTCGGCATGCTCCTCATCCAAAAATCCCGCCGCCCAGTGTAAAGCAGTTGTTCTCAGCTGCTTCGAGTCGTCACAAAGTAGCCCGTGTCTCCGACGCGGGACATCCGTCATCCGTCACGGGGCCTTATCGCGTCACTTCTCGCTCACCACGAACCAGATTTCTGAGTACCCTCAACCAAACACAACTTTCGGCAGTAACTCAGAGAAGCTTCCCGAGGTCTCAGAATGACTATGTTGACGGTCATCCGTGTTAAACTGATTGCTGTCGTATCGCTTTGGCTCGTATGCGTTCCGGGATGCAGTGAACCACCATCAGAACTCGACCTTCGCAGGGTTGCAGATGCCTATATCCTCGTGATAACGGAGATTTATGAAAAAGATGGCTCTCTGCCTATGAGTATTGATCAGATAAATCAGCTAATGACGCCTGAGTCTCGGAGAAAGTCTAACCCAGCGGGCTATTCTATTCGCTATTGGCTGGTGCCAATGTCAAACGGCGAAACCACATTCAGATTGGTCGTCGGAAATATTATCAAGGATCGTCGCGAACTTCATTTTGACAGTAAAGATGCAACTTGGTTTTACGACTCGTGAAAGAAAGTGCGGAAGCCAAAACGACAACAGGCAAAAAGCTGCTCGGTGTGAATCGTGATTTTAGTAGAGAGATCGTCGGACCGTTGTCTTTTGGGAGCAGAACCATGGATCTCCAGGACAGGATCGTTTTGAATCCAGCTGTACTAACTGGAAAACCAGTCATTCGTGGCACGCGTTTGGCCGTTGAGTTCATCGTTGATCTGCTTGGGCAGGGTTGGAGTGAATCGCAGGTCCTTGAAAATTACCCTGGGATTACGCACGAAGACATTTTGGCTTGCCTCCAGTATGCCGGTCATTCTACTCCGACTTCCAATGGATAACCTGAGTCGTCTGATCCTCATGGTGGTCGAGTGCTGTGAGCGGCAAGGCACAATTAATGCCAGGCATCGTTTAGACTCTTCGATTTCTCACTTCTCGCTCACCACGACCCCAAAGCGACTCGGCCTGGAACGCGTCGACCGGAACGCTGACGTGACCCGTAAGAGCCATCCAAAGGTCGATCCCAGACTCACCAATTTGTGGATCCTGAAGTGCCAGGTCGTATTTCGTCGCAAACTCCCAGTAGTCGTGATAGTCAAGCGGTGTATGAACAACGTGCTTTGAAGGAACGATGTCTGAGGCTCGATGATCCATTTCATCGTGAACGATATACACCATTCTTCCAGTGCGAACATCGACGGCAATTGGATCTCCGCAAGCCCCCTGCGCGATGGTGATGTATCCATCCGACAACCAGGGAAGATACAGAGCGTTCCGATTGAGTGATTCGAGCTCAGACGAAGGAATGATCGTGATACCGCCGTGGCAGAGAAAGCAAGGTTCGCTGTCTGTGGCAGAACAAAGATCTTCGGAGATCTCTCGGGAAAGGCCAGCACTCAACAGAAATGCCCGAGTCGTGTCACTGACAACGTGCTCCGAACATGACAGGAGTTTTGAAACAGCCTCGGTGAGTACTCCCATGACTTCCACTTCGCATCTTGAAAAGAGATTCTTCGTCGCATGAATTGCCGCCGCATGGTAGTCAAACCGGAGACCAAAGCCCCGCCCGCAACACGCAGTGTAGAACGACTGTTCTCAGTCGTTGCCCGCCTGGCTGGGTCACCGTGGAGCACTTCGCCAGGTTCGCAGGAGCGAATCGCGACACTGGGTAGCACAGGTGAAGCCTGTGACGCGAAGCGGTTGGAAGCCGCGGGGAAAGCTTGGTTATTCCAGTGCACCGCGTCTTGCCAATACCGCATGCACTCATCGGCTTCCGGCGCCTGCGGCACACGCCCTTCTGGCGTGCTACCCGGAGCGGCGTTTGACGGTGACCTGAGCCTCCACCACGCCGCCTTTCTTTTCTGCCATGGCTCGTCCTAGAGCGACGGCCTGTTCGATGAGATTGGTGACTGCCTTCTGCTTGACGTCCGCAATGTTGGTCAGGCGAATGTGGCGAATCAGCTTGCCGGTTCCTTTCAGCAATTCGTCAGGATCATCCAGTTCCGTGCCGCGGTCGAAGCCCAGGTTCACGTGTTGTGCATAGGTCGCGATATGGATGAAGCCCTGTGCCTGCTTGCCGGTGAACGTGAATGCGTTGGAAATGCAGTAGGTCTCGTAAATGATCTCACTGCATTCTCCGGCCGACTTGAGAACTGCGTTTCTGGCGGCGAGGGCGATCGAGACAACGTCTTCCGTTCGATCCTGCATCAGTTCCCGCAGGACCAGTTCTGTCTGTGACTTCGATTTCGCCATCCTCGTCTCCTTTTCCGGCATTCTGCGGCAAACTGACTTCAGAACTCTAAAACGTTCAACGCGGACTTGCCACAATGTGCCTCCCCGCGGACGAACCTGCATGATCCGCGGCGAAATCATCCCGCCAGTACCACGCATTGAGGAATCCTCTGAGGTCGCCGAATGTCTGTTCAGTTGAGTGAATTTGCGAAGTCGTTGAATGTCGAAACTGCTTTCACCGTGCTTGCTGTGGCCAAGAAGCTGAAGGCGACAGGAAAAGATGTGGTCGAACTGGAGATCGGAGACAGTCCGTTTAACAGCACGGCATCAGCCATTCAGTCCGGACTTCAGGCGATTCGTGACAATCAGTCGCACTATTGCCCGTCTCCCGGGATCCCTGAATTCCGCGACGCGGCTGCTCGTTTTCTGCATCGTGAATTTGCTGTCCCGGTTGCGGCGGAAAACATCGCAGTCGGCCCGGGAGCGAAGGTCTTCGAACAGTTCTTCTGCGAGGCGTTCCTGAATCCGGGCGATGGCTGTCTGGTCTTCAGTCCTCATTTCCCGACGTACATTCCCAACATTCAGCGTCGCGGTGCTCGGGCCGTTCTGAAGCCGCTGAAGCAGGAAACCGAGTTTCGTCCGCAGGTGTCGGACATCCAGAACTTCCTGAACACCGACCCGTCTCCTCGCGCGATCTTTCTGAATTCGCCTCACAATCCCACCGGTGGAGTCACGACCGAACAGGACCTTCGCGACATCGCGGATCTTGTGCGAGGAAAGAACGTGGCGGTGTTCAGCGATGAGCCGTATTGCCACATGATCTGGAAGGGACGTCATCATTCGCTGCTGGCTCAGCCGGGAATGCTGGATCAGTGCGTCGCCGCGTACACCTTCAGCAAGTCGTATTCAATGAGCGGCTGGCGTCTTGGCTTCTGTGCCTCTTCCCGCGAGATCATTGATGCGATCAGCAAGATGATCAACACGACGCTGTCGTGTACTCCACCGATCGTGCAGTTGGCCGGCAAGGCAGCTCTGGATCAGGACTCGAAGGAGCGTGATGAAACCATGCTGAAGTTCCGTGAGAAGGTTCAGCTGCTGACCGCGGGCCTGAATCGAATCGATGGCTTTTCGACGCTGGATCCAACCGCTACGTTCTATGTGTTCCCGAGTGTGAAGCCGGTTTGCAATCGACTGGGCATCACCAGCCACGGCCTGGCTCTTTACTTCCTGGAACACGCGGATGACAAGTTTGGCGTCGCATGCCTGGGCGGTGAGTGTTTCGGTGAAGCCGGTGGTGGCTTCCTGCGATTCAGCTGTGCAGAACCAAACGACAGGCTACAGCAGGCCCTGGACTTCATTCCTGTCGCGCTGTCTCGCACGGACCGCATCGCGAAGTGGCTGGAGATTCATCCGGAGTTTCGACTGCGATCACCTTACGTCTAGCAGCCTTGCAGAAACACACGATTCCGGAGGACAAAGGTCCTCCTAAGCCGTGGCAAAAATTGTAGTGGATCTCGCCAGAGATCCCGCGCCACTCGTTGATGAAGGGAACTCAGCCATGAACCCACGCAGTTCTCGTTATGGTCTGATTTTGTTCTTCGTGTATCTCCTCTTCTATGGCGGATTCGTTGTGATCAACGCGTTCGCTCCGGAGAGCATGGAGAAGCCGCTGTTGTCAGGCCTGAACGTCGCCATTGTCTATGGCTTTGGGCTGATCATCGGGGCGGTTGTTCTGTCTGCGATCTACGGCGTTCTTTGTGGCGATGTCTCACGGTCTGACAGCAATGAGGAGAAGTCCGCATGATCTACGAATCCTCATGGCAGGCCGTTCTGATCTTCTTCCTCTTCGTCGGCTTCACGCTGGGGCTCAGCTTCTGGCTGGGACGCAAAGCCAAGTCGTCGGAAGGCTATTTTGCGGCACATGGGCAGATTCCGTGGTTCGTCAACGGAGTTGCGTTTGCCGGTGATTATCTGTCAGCCGCATCGTTCCTTGGCATCTGCGGCATGATCGCCTTCTATGGCTACGACGGGTTCCTGTATTCGATCGGTTATCTCGCCGGATGGATTGTCGCGCTGTTTGTTGTGGCGGAGCCGATGAAGCGGCTTGGCCGGTTCACGTTCGCGGATGCTCTGGATTCTCAGTTCAACTCCCGTGGCATCAAGCTGGCCGCAGGCATCAGTACTCTGGTCGTCAGCATCTTCTATCTGATCCCGCAAATGGTCGGAGCCGGTGCGCTGGTCACACCGCTGCTGGGGTTCGATCAGTGGGTTGGCGTTGTCATGGTCGGCAGCGTTGTAATCCTGATCGTGGTGACAGCCGGAATGGTGTCGACGACCTGGGTGCAGTTCCTGAAAGGCGCGCTGCTTGTTGTCTTCAGTGCAATTCTGACGTGGATGATTCTGGATCGAGGATTCAAGGTGGCAGATGGCGGAGTGGATGGCCACCACTTCAAGACGGTTACGGTTCAGGCGGACGATCTTTCCAATGATGATGGCAAGGTTGGGGAATTGAATGATGTCGATGTGTTGCCTGCAGCAGACGGCTGGGAGAAAGCCAAAGAGAAGTTTGTGCGTTTGAAAAATCGAACGACTGGCGAAGTGTCCGTGTGGCGATCGACTGTCGCAGAAGATCCGTCCACAGTGACGTTGTCGGAAGCACAGACTCTGACGAAGACGGCAGACGGCAAGACACTCGTGAATGGCAAAGCGAAGGGAAAGAAGAAGGGCGAGCCCGAGCTTCATCCGGTTGGTTACGTTGTCGAGCTGCCTGATGGCAAAGCAGAAACGGGACCATTGTCGACGGTTGAGTTCTTCCGGACGCTGCAGCAAAGCAAGGTTGTGCTGTGGCGCAATGAGAAGTTCAAGACGGCCGATGGCAGTGAAGTAACCGTGTTCTTTCCCAAGGTCACGACCGGTGGCCAGGTCCTGCGACCAGGAGAACATCCTACGTTCAAGGGCATTCGCAGCGAGAAATTTTCTGACAAGATCAACTTCGTTTCTCTCATGCTGGCACTATTCTGCGGCACCGCGTCACTGCCTCACATTTTGATTCGCTATTACACAGTGAAGGACACCAGCAGTGCTCGCAAGAGCACGATTGTGGGGATCGCCAGCATTGGCTTCTTCTACGTGCTGACCCTGTATCTTGGCCTGGGCGCGATGACGAGTGGCGAGCTGGATGTGAGCGATGAAAACATGTCGGCTCCTCTTCTGGCCAAAGGCATGAACACGTGGCTGTTCGCAGCGATCTCGGCGATTGCCTTCACGACGGTTCTCGGTACGGTCAGCGGTTTGATCCTGGCCGCCGCCGGCGCGGTGACTCATGACCTGATGAGCAGTGTGCTGAACTGGAAGATGACGGATACAGAAAAGGTCAGGCTGGCGAAGATCAGTTCCGTTGTCGTCGGTGCGATTGCGATCGTTCTGGGCATTCTGTTTCAGAAAATGAATCCGACGTTTCTGGTCGGCTGGGCCTTCAGCGTTGCGGCCTCCGCGAATCTTCCGTCGCTGGTGATGATTCTGTTCTGGCGCGGAGTCACTCGTCAGGGCATCATCTCGGCGATCGTCGTCGGTATGGTGTCGTCCATGACGTGGATTCTGCTGAGCGGCGAAGCGTACTCCAAGGTCTACGGCCTTGATGCGTCGGCCGCGATTGTGCCATTCAGCCAGCCAGGCATCCTGACGATTCCACTTGGCTTCGTCACGCTGGTGGTTGTGTCGCTGATGACGGGGACGAAGAAGCAGCCTTTGTAGAGCGATTGTCCTCAATCGCTCCTCACCATCGCACAGAATTCACGTGTCTTGCGAGCGTTTCGGCGCGAAGTCCTGAAGTCGCATGACCGGAGGGCTCGCGCCCTTCCGCTACTTGTCTGCGCAAAAAGAAAACCCAGTGCCCCGAGCCTGTCGCGTCTCGAGTCACTGGGCAAAGTCTCTGGTCTATTGCCTCAAGACTCAAGCCTGTAGTCTCAGGCCTGCAGCCTGTTCGGCAACTCCGACTACTTGTGCGGTGAGTAGTCCGTTGGGTTCAGGTAGATCGATTCGACCTTCTCGACCAGCTTGCCGTTTCGCTGAGTTTCCTCGGCCACTTTTTTCCATTCCGGATCGTTGCGGAAGGCTTCCCAGGAGGCGTCTGCGGCGGCCTTGTCTTTGTGAGCAATCACGTAGATCAGCGTGTTCGGTTTGTCGACCGGCGTCCAGTAGATGATGTTCTTCATGCCGTGCTTTTCGAACAGCTTCATCGTGTACATGCGGAAGCGATCGTTCAGAGCATCCAGCTTGCCTTCCGGCGTGTAGTAGGTCCGCAGCTCGTAGAGCATTGGAGTCTGCTGGCCTTCTTTGTCATCGGCTTCTGCGGACTGAAACAACGGACTGTGACTGACTGCCATGGTTGCCAAAACTCCAAAGGCGATTCCGGCCCAGAAACTCCTGCGCTGCATGAGTATCTCCTGAAAAAGGAAAGGAAGGTAACGTTCGCATCGTAGCAGGTCCGAGTTGCCACCGGGAGCCATTCGATTGCGGACCATTCCCTTCGCTGGCGATAATCCGCGAAGCGTGACGGCCGTTTCCTGGCAGCATCCGGTGAGGAGCAACCTCCTGTGGCGAAATCATCCGACCATCTGCGTCGATTCGACAGCCAGCTCAAGAACACCCTCGCGCCGATGCTTGAAGAGAATGGCTTTTCGCGAGCCGACAGAACTCGACTGTGGCGCCGACCGTCTTCTTCGGTGAAAGACGCTTATCATCTTGTCTGGTTCCAGATCGGAGAGTCTGCAAGTACCCTGGGAGGTCAGTTCACCGTCGAACTGGGTTTGTACTATCCGAAGTACGATCGGTTCCGTAATGGAAGAACGCTCTTTGGGCCGGAGATCGCTGCATGCCATTTCGATCTGCGAAAGCGGCTTGGTTTTCTTCTTCCGAAACCAACAGACAAATGGTGGGCGTACAACAACGGTGAAGATGATCTGACCAAACAGATCACGGCCGTGATCCACTTGCTGACTCAACGCGGCCTTCCATGGTTTGACGAAGCTGACACGCCCGAAACTGCGGCGGCATACAACACGGGAAAACTTCCGGAACCTGACCGACAGCGGCAGGAGGCCAGAGAAAAGGCGCTTGCTGCGAAGAAGTGAACCAGTTGTCGTTCAGGTTGACTCTCTGGAACAGCGTTTTCGCGTCGAGGACACGAGGCACGATCAGAAACGGAGCTTGCTTAGTATTCCCGTGGTTGAGTTCCTGCGTTGTACGCGATGTTGTGAAGTACTTCATCGGTGACGTCGAGGCCACCGCTCATGTTCACGTAGAGGGTCTTGAGCGTGTAAATCGGTCCCCATGGAATTCCCCACCAGCCGAAGAGCAATGTGAAGATCGTGTATGGCAATGACCTGAGTAAACTCCCCTGCCCCGGTCTGAGATAGTGAGGACTCGAGTAGCCCCAGACGGTGATGTAAATCAGCGAATAGGCGTAGTGAAATTGAAGGACGCGACCACCGTCCTCAATTTCCTTGATCACATGAGCTGGTACTCCCGCAGCAGCCGCTCGACTGGTTGCCCTGTAATCCGGCTTGTCGCTGGGTTGAGCCGTCACTTGTCGCGCGGGCAATCCTCTGGGAGTACCGCTGTCGGCTGGTGCGAGGTCGTAGGCATCTTCCCAGCGACTGTCTTCCTTCGGTGCTTCCTGACGACGGTCACGTGCCCTTGTTGGCCGAGCTGGCTTCGTCTGTTCAGATCTTTCAGACGCCTGCGGAGCGGAACGCCGAGGTCGAGATGTCTCGGACGATGTCGAGGATGCAGCGGGAGAAGACGAAGCAGCGGCTCGCCTGGGATTTGCAGCGGCGTTGTTGGCTGCCGGGCGACCTTGTTCGACCGGTCTGGCCTTTCGAGGAGCGGCCGGTGGATCCGGATGAGCAGCAGCCGGGCGAACGATCAGGTTCAGTGCCGAACAGTTCGGGCACCTGGCCTGCTTTCCTTCGGCCGAAGCAGGTACGGCCAGAATCTTCTGACACTGCCGACAGCAGATCTGGATGCGTTCGGACATGTTGCGGGCTCAGTGCAGAGAAGCTGGCGTGGAGAATGCGCGGGAAAGTCAGGGAGCAAGATCTTCGCCAAACCTCTGTGCCAATGCAAGAGCGTCGTTGTGCCAGGTGCTGTTTGCCGAGCAACACCGACATCCCGAATTGTAGTGGAACTCGCCAGAGTTCCCGCCATCAACCTGTAGTGGAACTCGCCAGAGTTCCCAGCATCAACGAAACTCATGGGATCTCTGGCGAGATCCACTACGAAGTCCATAGCGGCACTGCCGTCAAACTGTCGCAGTTGCAGGCTCAGTCATTTCCGGCTGTTCGCCATACGCCGCAATGATCCCTCGTCGCTTCAGATCCTGTTCTTTGTTCACCGCTTTGATCATGTGAACGATCATCAGGATTCCGGCGACCGAGCACAGGATCAGAAGTGGTGCTTCATATCGCAGAGCACCTTCGGCATCGCGGGAGAAGAAGACTCCGTCAGCGACAAACCGTCCGGCTTCACCGGCGTGAAGCGTCGCGATCGTGTTATTCAGGAAGTGGAACGCCATCGCAGGGAACAGGCTTCGGCTGTAAATCGCCAGCAGTCCCAGCACCAGTCCCAGCAGGGCTGCATTGAAGGCCTGCTGAGGAATCATATGAATGATGCCAAACATCATGCTTGAGATTCCGATCGCGATTGCCAGTCGTCCGCCCCGAGCCAGTCCGCTCAAAATGAAACCACGGAAGGCAAGCTCTTCGCAGATTGCAGGCGTGACAGCAAACACCATCAGCATCAGCCATGTCGGCTTCTCCCCGGCCTTCATCAGCATCATCACCTGGCGAGCGGACTCGGGAAGCTCCGGGAACACTCGATGGTCAACCAGGAACTGACTGAGTTCCACGCTGAGCGGATGAACGATCAGCGCCAGACCAACGGCGATAAACATCGACTGCATCGACGGGCGACGCAGTCGGAAAGTTGCTCGAAGGCTGGTTGTGAGAAGAACGCCCATGAAGACTGCGGGACAGGCCACCATCGTCAGCTGCTGGACCACGATGAGTCGCATCATGGAAAGACCGGGATCGGCACCGTTCAGGTCCGGCTTCATGTAACTCATGGCGACGAACTGCAGAAGCACGATCAGAATGAAGCAGAAGCCTGCTTCAGGGAATGCGGGCACGGCATCTTTGGTTCGCAGAAGCTGGCGGAACCAGATTCGAAGATCAAACTTTTCGGCTTCTCTGAACAGCACATCTTCGCTGTTATACAACTCAATGGCCCACCAGAGCGCCAGCATGCTGTACCCAATGCTGGAGATCAGCACCGGCACTGCATACACGACCAGGTTTTCAGAACCCGGAGCATTCAGCAGCAGCCCCTTCAGAAGCAGCGCGACGTTCACGACGGGAAGCACGCTGTAGAGCGGTGTCATTTCCACGGCCGGTGACAGACAAAACATCGTCAGTCCCATCACGACCATCAGCAGCGGAGTCAGATAGTACTGGCCTTCCTTCGTTGATTTCGCAAACGTTGCCAGAGCCAGGCACAACGCGCTGAACAGCGCTGAGAGTGGCATCAGAAGAATGACGATCCACATCAGCGGCGCCAGTCCCGGAAACTCCAGACTGACCATTTCCTTTGCGCTGGCACCGACGACGGCAGCCATCTGCTGGCCTGTCAGCCCCATACTCAGCAGGTTCAGCAGAGCCGTCAGGATACTGAAGACCATAATCGTTCCAAACTTGCCCAGCACCACTTCGACTCGCCGTGCAGGGCTGATCAGCAGCGTTTCCATCGTGCCGCGTTCTTTCTCGCCGGCACCGAGGTCGATGGCGGGATAGAAGGCTCCGGTCAGGGCCATAATCACCAGCATCGCAGGAAACAGTTTGCTCCAGACGCTTGCCGCGACCTGCTCTTCTCTGGCCACTTCGATCCATGCAAGTCGAGCAGGATGCTGAAGGTCAGGAGGAAGGTTGGCGGTGATAAAGCTCTTTTCGCGAACCGCATCTTCCCACGCTCGCAGCGACTGCTGTACTCGGGAGAATGCCACGGCTGACTTATCATCGGCACTGTTGCGGATGACAAGAACGGGCGGCATCGCAGAACGGGTGCTCGCAGAAGTATGCTGGCCCTGCGATTCATCGCGGATAGCGGCCTGCATGCGTTCCAGTGACTGAGCATATCCTTCGGGAACAATCACCAGCACCTGGAATCCACTGGTACCAAACAGCTGGCTGATCTCTTCCTGAAGTCCGGCAACATCAGCAACCGCTAAAGGGGCAGCCTGTGTTGGATCCGCATCTTCGGCAAAGCCAGGGGCGGCCGTTGAACGAACGCCTTTCAGGCCGTGAAGCGTCTGAATCTTGTCGGAAAGAACGCGCGCTGATGCCAGGAGTTCGGCATCGGACTTCTGACCTCGACGAGCCTTTGCCGGAACTTTCGATGAGCCGGCGGCACCTGTCTGGCTGTCTGACAAAATGCGAAGCAGCGACGGATTGTCGCGGCCTTCCGGGAAGAACGCTTCGGCCAGCTTGTCACCTTCCAGCAATGCAGGCTGCTGAGGAAGATCGCTGGCATTCAGTACGACCACAACGCGCTGCTGTTCGCTGAACGTCAGCATCATTTCCACGATGCCAAGACCCAGCATTGGGTACAGCAGCACGGGAAGGATCGTAATCATGAACAGCGTGCGACGGTCCCGCAGCTGGTCACGAACTTCTCGCATGAAGACGAGTCGAATATTTTTCCAGCTCATGCGGATGCTCCTTCCGGCTGGCGAACTTCACCGGCGACTTCGTCTTCGCGACGCTGAATCAGATCAAAGAACAGTTCTTCGACGTCAGGCTGCTTGTAACGATCGGCCAGTTCCGGCAACGTTCCTTCGGCCAGAATACGTCCTCGATGAATGATGGCGATGCGATCGCACAGCCGTTCCACTTCTCGCATGATGTGTGTCGAGAAGATAATGCACTTGCCTTTTTCCTTCAGAGCAGCAACCGCCTGAAGCACGGCTCTCGCGACAAGAACGTCCAGGCCCGACGTTGGTTCGTCAAAGATGATGACGGGTGGATCGTGCACAATCGTGCGGGCGATCGAGACTTTCTGCTTCATGCCCGTCGACATCTTTCCGCAGAGTCGATCGCGAATATCTTTCATCTGCAGAACGTCGAAGATCTCATCGATTCGAGTCTGCAGTTTCTCTTCCGGAATGCCGTAAAGACGGCCGTAGTATTCCACCATTTCCCGAGCCGTCATGCGGTCGTAGATGCCGGTGTTGCACGACATGAACCCGATACGACATCGAACGCCTTCCGGATCTCGCACGACATTGATGCCATCGACTTCCGCAAGTCCGCGAGTCGGACGAAGCACGGTGCTCAGGATTCGCAGGCACGTTGTTTTGCCGGCCCCGTTGGGTCCCAGCAGGCCGTAAATCTCACCGGGCCGCACTTCAAACGACACGTTGTCCAGCGCGCGAAAGACGCCGTTACGCGGGTCAGCGAATTCCTTGTAAAGGCCCCGAACACGTATCATGTGGTTCTCACGGCGAGAGGACAAACCGTTTCATGACCTCGTGCAGCTGGCGAAGATTGCAGCCGCAGAGAGACGACACCGCAATCACCGCGCGCAACGAGGCTCCTGCAACTTAGCACACGGTTTGAACGAGGGCGGGCGATGCGTGGTCGAAGAAATCGATTCGTTGAATTTACTGAACAGCCGCTGCCTCAAATGCAAAAGGCCCGGCTGTTCTTCACAACCGGGCCTGCGAAAGACGTGTCACTCACGACTGCAGAATCGGCAAAACCGGTGCAGTCGGTCGAGCCGCAAAGTCCTGAGCCTGATCGATGTACTCATAGAAGACGTTGCGCTGGCGAGGGATGTAGCCGACGTTTTCGATGCAGCGCCGGATCGATTCCACGGTCAGGTGATGGACGGTGCCAGCCTGCGAAACGACATTCTCCTCGATCATCAGGCTGCCCATATCATTGGCACCAAACAGCAGTGCCAGCTGTCCGACCTTCTCACCCTGAGTCACCCACGATGACTGGATGTTGGGGATGTTGTCCAGGTAAAGGCGACTGACCGCCTGCGTTTTGAGGTATTCGAACGCACCGGCCGGTGGCAAGTGAGCCATGTCGGTGTTCTCTGGCTGGAAGGTCCAGCAGATGTACGCTGTGAAGCCGCCCGTCTCATCCTGAAGCTGACGCAGGCGTTCAAGATGCTCTATGCGTTCCGCCAGAGTTTCCACGTGGCCGAACATCATCGTCGCGGAAGACTTGCCGCCGATCTGATGCCAGACTCGCATGACATTCAGCCAGTCATCAGACAGCACCTTGCCGCGAGTAATCGACTTGCGAACACGGTCCACCAGAATTTCACCGCCGCCGCCAGGCAGACTGCCCAGGCCAGCATCACGCAGACGCTCCAGAACTGTCTGCAGAGGAAGCTTGCTGATCTTTGTGAAGTGATAGATTTCCGGCGGGCTGAAACCGTGAATGTTCACCTGAGGAAAATGCTGCTTCATCGTCCGCAGCGTTTCTTCGTACCATTCCAGCGGGAGTTTCGGATGCAGGCCACCCTGAAGCAGAATCTGGTCACCGCCAAGTGCCACGGTTTCTTCGATCTTCTTCAGCAGCACTTCGATCGGCAGTACATACACTTCCGGATGCGCTGGTGGACGATAAAACGCGCAGAAGTCACACACCGCCGTGCAGGCATTCGTGTAGTTGATGTTGCGGTCGATGTTGTACGTTCGGAAAGGCTCCGGATGCAGACGCTTAGTCACCGCATCAGCTGCCGCGCCGATGGCTGTCAGGTCGTGAGACTGCAGCAGTGCGAGGCCTTCAGCGGGAGTCAGTCGATCGCCGGCGACAGCCTTCTCAAGCAGTGACGAGATCGCGGAAGATGATGTCGACATCGGGCTTTACCAGGTTGTGCTGAGCCGCCAGTTCGCAGAACAATCGCAAACCATTTCGCTCAGCAGACGTCAGATGATAATGAAGATTCTTCGTCAGGTAGTTGTAAGCCACGTCTTCGCTGAGTCCCAGCCTTGGAGCTTCCTCGCGCGCAATTCGCTCAACGTTGGCAAGACCCAGATCGCGTGCCTGTGAAAGCACGTCCTCAATGCCGTCCGTGTTGGCATCCTGTCGAGCCACCCACATCGCAAAGACAAACGGCAGCCCCGTCCATTCGTACCAGAACTGACCGAGGTCGATCACTTCCGCAAAGGACTCCGGTGGGTTGTGCATGGCTCGGTCGCCGATCAGCAGGACAGCATCCGCACTGCTGTCGACCGTTGACGATTCCATCCGCAGCGGTTCCGTCTGAGGAATCACGCCGAAGTGTTCCGCCAAAATGACTTTGGTCAGAGCTGCGCTGGTTCGAGACCCCTCATCCAGTGCAAGGCGGCGGATCTTTCCCGGATGAACGCGACAAAACAGCTTCACGCTCAGCACTTCACCGCGAGCTGCCACGCAGGCGTCGGAAACGACTTCATAGCCCGTGCGTCGGAAGTATTCGACCGACGGGATGAGCGCGACGTCCAGGGAGCCAGCGGCCAGCTGATCTGCCAGCCGACTGGGATAATCCAGCTTCAAATGTCCGTTCGTCAGCAGCCCACTCAGACCCTCGACAAGTGGACGAGAGTTCAGGTAACTGACGGCACCGACCTGGAGTTGTTTTTCTGGGAAGGCGTTCATGGCAACTAATTCGATTTCACAAAGTTTCCAGCCACTGCTGAGAACAGGGAACAGTATAAAGCTGCCGCCGTGTCACTCAACAGCTTGAGTACGGAAGGAATCCGCCGTTTCCGGACATGGGTCCGTATTTTCTGATTTGCAAAAGGGGGACTGTGGGAAATCCTTCGGAAGAAATGTGTCGGCTGTTGAGCCGTTCCAGTTTCAACCGATCCTGAGTCTCAACCGTAATTCGACTGAGTGAATTAACGCCTGCGGAATGGTTCAATGTCACAGAGCTCTGAAATCAGGATTGCACTGATCGGCTGCGGAACGGTGGGTTCCGGGGTCGTGAGGATTCTGCAGTCCTCTGCCGACCAGCTGACTCGCCGGGCCGGCCGTCGTCCCGTCCTGAAACACGTCGTGGTGAAGAATCTGGAGCGTCAGCGGGATGTCAGCCTGGACGGTTATCAGGTCAGTTCCTCCATCGATGCTGTGGTGAATGATCCGGACGTTCAGGTCGCCGTCCACGTCGTGGGGGGAATCCAGCCCGCGCTGAACGACGTGACTCGGTTGCTCAAGGCCGGCAAGGATGTCATCACAGCGAACAAGGCTCTGCTGTATGCTCACGGTGAAGAACTCTTCGCGCTGGCCGGTGAGCTGAATCGGACGATCTGTTTTGAAGCGGCAGTAGCGGGAGGGATCCCCATCATTTCTGCAGTCAACACGGCTCTCACGGCGAATGAGATTCTGTCGATTGAAGGGATCCTGAACGGAACGAGCAATTTCATTCTGACTCGCATGTATGATCGACGTCAGACCTATGAAGAGGTTCTGCGAGAAGCTCAGGCGCGCGGATATGCGGAAGCGGATCCAGCGATGGATGTTGACGGAACCGACGCGGCTCAGAAGCTGTCGATCCTGACACGCCTGGCCTTTGGGACTCGAGTGCCCCTGGACGCAATTGTGCGACAGGGCATTCAGCACATCGAGCTGCTGGACCTGATCGTGGCAGCAGATCTCGGATATCGCATCAAACTGCTCGCCACATCACGACTGGCAAAAGGACGCCTTGAAGTTTCCGTGCAGCCAACGCTCGTGCGAACCGATCGTCCGGTCGCTTTGACTTCGGGAGCCGACAACATCATTTCCATCGAGGGCAGTGCTTTGGGAATGCTGAGGCTGGCCGGAGCCGGAGCCGGACAAATGCCGACAGCGTCCGCCGTCGTAGCAGACATCGTTGACTATGCGACAGGTCGAGCGGCACTGACGTTCCAGTCGCTGCTTCGAATGCAGCAGCGGGAACCCATTCCGATGCAGCCGCAGGAGGATCTGAGCCGTCGGTACTATCTGCGATTTACAGTCGCCGACCGTCCTCACGTGCTTGCGGATATTGCGGACGTGCTTGGTCGCAATGCAATCAGCATCAGCAGTGTCCGGCAGGACGAAACGGAAGACATGGCGGACGGAACCGGCGTGGCTCGCCTGGTCATTATGACTCATCGCACGACGGAAGGTCGCCTGCGTGCAGCCGATGCCGAGATCGCGTCGCTGAATTCTCTTCGAGGTGCCAGGATTCGCATGCCGATTGCGGAGTGACGATAGATTTCGGGCTTGCCGATGTGCAGGCTTCGTCTATCGTTGTGCTCCCGTGGTCCTGATCATTGAACTATTGCTGTTTTCCCCGCTGGATTTCTCACATGAGCACCAAAACTGTACTGAGTATTGGCCAGTGCCGCCCCGACAGCGCCGCGATTGCTCATTATCTGAAATCCAATTTCTCTGTGAACATCCTGACGGCGGATCTCGCGGACCAGGCCATGAAGGTGCTCAGGGAGAACGCTGTTCATCTCGTGCTGATCAATCGGGTCCTTGATGCAGACGGCAGCGACGGTATGGCCATTCTGAACACCATCCGCCAGAACCCCGACTATGCATCCATCCCGGTGATGCTCGTTTCCAACTACGCCGACTGGCAGCAGAAAGCCATCGCCGCCGGCGCGATCCAGGGCTTCGGCAAAGCAGAACTCAACCGCCCCGAAACCCGCACCCGCCTCGCCGAAGCACTCAGCTAGTGTAAAACGATTGTCTCAATCGTTCCTGGCCCCGCTCTCCGTCGAGCGCCACGAAACGATGCCAGGCACGGAGGTCTAAGGCCAACGCACATCACCCGCCACCTGGTTTATCCAGGTGGAACCAGGTTTTTGCACTACCCAGCTCTCCACGTCCAGACAAGCATTCACCTTATCAGCAACGCTTCGCTTCCAGTCGCAAAACCAAAGTCACTCGGCAGCCCGCACCGTCTGCATTCGTCCAGCGCCGCCTGGTAGTGCAAAAGTGGACTCACCTGGATAAACCAGGTGGCGGAACCAAGACTTGATAAGGGAATTTTCAGCAATACACTGCAGCAACCATGGAGTCACTACCTACGCCGCACAACAACTTCTTTCACTTCGCGCTTTCTCATTTGCCCAACGCACGCGGGCTAATTGAAACGCAGCTGTCTCCTGCTGCGGTGGCGGAACTGCAACTCGATACGCTGCAGCTGGAGACCGGCAGCTTTGTTGATCCGGATCTGCGTGAGAAGTTCTCGGACTTGCTCTTTTCGGTTGAACTAACCAAGGCATCGGCGGAGTCGGCCAACAGTCAGGCGTTGGTTTACTTTCTGTTTGAGCACAAGAGCCAATCCGATCAGCTCACCGTGTTGCAGGTCTTGAGCTACATGGTGCGAATCTGGGAGAAGCGACTGCGAGACGGCGAGCCTCTCTGTCCGATCGTGCCGTTGTTGGTCTACCACGGGGAGACTGTCTGGTCGGCCGCGACAAGTTTGGCAGGGCTGATTCCGACTCCCGCGGCTCTGGTCGATTACCAGATTCAATTTCAGCCGCCGCTATTGGATTTGAGCCGCCTCGATGATGGTGAGATCCAGGGAGAATCCGTTTTGAGGAACACGTTGCGGCTGTTAAAATACAGCCGTAGCCGACAACTGGTCGAAAAGCTTCGAGAGATTCTGGAATCGATCCGCCGAGCGTTGCCTGCCGCCAGGTTCGAGGAATGGATCAAGGCGATTGAGGTTTACATCATGACTGTGAACAAGAACATCGACCACGAACAGTACAAGCAGACTCTGGCCAGCATCCTGCCCACTCAATTTGAGCCTGGTTCGCTCGCCGATCGACTGCTGATCCAGGGGCGAGAAGAAGGTCAGAAGATCGGTGAACTCTCCGGACTGAGAAAAGGTCGCGAAGAAGGTCGGGAAGAGGGAAGGGAAGAGGGTGAGAAAATCGGTGAGCTCATCGGCAAAGTTCAATTGCTGGAAGAGCTGCTGGGGGCAACAGTAACAAGCAGGTCGGACCTGCTTGCCTCAGATCCTGAAACGCTTCTAAACCGAGTGACCTCGCTGCAGGCAGAACTTCGAAAACGAACCAGCTGAGTTGCCGCCGTACGCATCGAACACACTGCACAACGGCGAGCGACCAGGCGTCGTCCTCACCCGCCACCTGGTTTATCCAGGTGGAACCAGGTTTCTGCACTACCCAGCTCTCCACGTCCAAACAAGCACACGCCGAATCACCAACGCGTCGCTTCAAGACGCAAAACCAAGGCCACCGGGCAGCCAGCACCTTCTGCATTCGTCCAGCGACGCCTGGTAGTGCAAAAGCCGTGGACCCACCTGGATAAACCAGGTGGCGCAGAATGCCGCCATCGAAGCACAACTTGATCAGTTGATCACGAGCTTGCCTCAGGAATAGCCAGGATGGAAAAACGTCTTTTCTGGTCACCGCTTTTTCCATCGCACCAGGTAGCCCGTTCCCATCAGGCAGCCAAGGAAGACAAAGAGGCGAAGCAATGGCGTTTCGATGATCAGGGAATTGCCGCCGGGGAGGGGCGAGAACGTCAGCCACAGCGACGTCCAGCTGAAGGAAATGCCGGATGGAATCCAGCGAGTCTTTTGGACGACAATCTGCTCAACAAGATCGAGGTAGCTCGTTGCGACGTACGTTGCGAGGCTCACGGCAATGAGTATGGCGATGAGGCGTATCATTTCGTTCCTGGGGCAATTCCCGTGGCTACTTCTTCGTCAGCACTTCCACAATTTTGCGTCCCATCGCGCGGGCGGAGATGTCATCTTCTCCGGTGATGATCAGACCATCCACGGCAATGTCGTCGATGGCTGTTCCCGGCTGTCCGATTGCTCCTGGCGGGGACATCTTTGCTCCGTTCACTTCCGCATGCCATCGGCAGGAGGGCTGACCGGGGCGACCGTTGTAGATTCCAGCGGGCGCTTCCCGAGTTGGTGCGCAGACGAGTTTGCCTTCCAGCGGGCTTTTTCCGTTCACACGGGCCCAGGCGAGCACGGATGTTGCGTTGCACAGAGCACAGACATACTTGTTCGCTGCAAGGAATTCACTGATGATGCGATTGGCTTCCTGTTTGATCTCGCGGTTGCCGTTGTAGACAGCTTCGTTGTACCGTCCTTCAAAGGCAAACTGGTACATCGATGCACCCCAGCCTCCGGAAAACAGAACCGCGTCGTAGTCGGCGACTCTGACGTCCGACAATGCAATGTCCGGTGAGACGATCCCGCCATCACTTCCTTCTCCCGAACCTGAATGTGGCTGTGACCGCCCTTTTCGACCTGCGGCAACGGTCACCGGAATGCCCGCTCGCTCCAGTTCAGACTTCGGATCCGCATACTCACGATAGAAGAAGTGGTGACTGGCAATCACGATCAGGACTCGCTTCTTTGCGGTCGCCGGTGTCGTTGCACGTTTTGTATTCCCGGCGGACGATGCTGAAGGCTCTGCCGGCTTTTCTGCCATCTTCTCAGCAGATGCTGGGGTTCGGCCAGGTGCACTGCTCGGCGATGGCGTTGTGCGAGCAACCAAAGAGCCGGTGCTTCCAATTGCTCTCACTTCAATTGTATGAAAAGTGACATCGCAGTCCCACGCGAGCAGTCCGCAGGTTTGTGTTGAGGGAAGCTTCCAGAGATCCGAAACTGAAAGTTCGTGCCCGTCTGTTTTGAAGGAGGAAATCTCCTGACCATCCAGAAGCCCCCGAAGCCCATCTTTGCGCACTTCCACCGTCATCACATACTCGCGACCGTTCTCAAGACGAACACCATTCCTTCGGCTCGGATTGCTCTGAAAACTCTGCCCCGCTATGTTCTGAAATCCTGCGAGGTTCATTCCCCATCCGTCGACTTCGAAGGCCACCTGCTTTCCACCGTGCAGCACCACGAGCCCTACAGAATGTCGGCCGGTCTCCCGCGAAAACCGAATGCGAAGGTCATATTCGTCCGAGGCGTTAATTGGCAGCTGAAGACGAGCCCCTTCGGCGGCAGCAACCTTCAGGGCTCCATCCTGCACTGTCCACTGACCGGAAACAGACGCTTTCGCAGGATCAATTGCGCTGAGGACGGATTCCCACTTTGCGTCCTGCGAGTCTGCTCGGTTTGCGATGGTCACGAGTGCCAGGGCCGCAAAGAACAGGATTCGAGCATACGGCGGTCGTGACGTCGGAGCCATCACAGGAGTTGATTCTGGTTTGTCGGTCATCTTTCGAATCCTGGACTTTTCGGTCATAACAGCTCACTAGCGAGTGTGAAAAACGGAGGTTCGTCAATGACTCGCCAAATCCGCCTTCGATGCGACATGATAATTTCGGATTTTTTGTGATCGGCACTCTGTCGGGTGGAACGGCGTCAATAAAGGAGATCGAACTGGGGACTTCCGGTGACTAGCCATAACACAACAAAGTGGTGAATCATATCGCTGAAGAACAGTCCCAGCCCGAGAGCAAGCAGGATGGTGGACCACTTGGGCGATCGACGGTCCAGCCACATCGCCACAGGCAGTAATGCAATTCCGATGTAGCTGTGATGAATTCGAAGGCCGAAGGTCAGGCGACCGACAGTCGAGGCTGTGTCGCGCGTCGACTGCAGCGAAAATCCAAATCGAAGAACGACCGTGATTACTTCCAGCAACACGGTCCACACGATTGTTTGCCACAGGAGCGATCGATGATTCATCGATTTGGTCATTGGCACGCCCTACGCCAAAATTCCTGTGATCACATTCCCGAACACATCGGTCAGGCGTTCATCACGTCCCTGATGGAAGTAGGTCAGCCGAGTATGGTCGAAGCCCATCAGGTGCAGGATTGTGGCATGCAGGTCGTGCAGATAGACTCGATCGATCACCGCTTCAAACCCGAAGTCATCCGTTTCGCCCCACGTCATGCCGCCCTTGACGCCACCGCCGGCCAGCCACATGGAAAATCCATACGGGTTATGATTCCGCCCCGGAGCATTCTGGCCTTCGCTGAACGGCATACGTCCGAATTCGCCACCCCAGACGATCAAGGTCTCCTCCAGCATGCCTCGCTGTTCCAGGTCCGTCAGCAGCGCAGCGATGGGCTGATCCACTTCGGCTCCGTGTTGTCCATGGTTCTTTTCGATACTCTCATGAGCATCCCAGGTTTCTTCCAGATGTCCGCCGCCGGAATACAGCTGCACGAACCGAACGCCGCGTTCAATCAACCGTCGCGCCACCAGACAGTTTCGACCAAACTCATCGGTCGGCTTCTGGCCCACGCCGTACATCTGCAGCGTCTCTTCGGACTCTTTCGTCAGATCAACCGCTTCCGGCGTCTCCGACTGCATTCGATAGGCCAGTTCGTATGAAGTGATGCGAGCAGCCAGCTCTTCACCACCGGGACGCTGCTGAAGATGCTGCTGGTTCAGCTGAGCCAGCAGGTCCAGCTGGCCTCGCTGAATTTCCGGCGTCACCCAGTTCGGACCGTTGAGATCCAGAATGGGATTTCCGGACGGACGAAACAGAGTGCCCTGGTACGCCGCCGACATGAATCCGCTGGACCAGTTTGGCTGACCGCCAATCGGACCACCACGCTTGTCCAGGATCACGACATAGCCAGGCAGGCTCTGATTCTCGGTGCCCATTCCGTACGCGCACCATGATCCCAGGCTTGGCCGACCGATGAAGGTCTTGCCGGTGTTCATCGCGACCAGAGCCGACCCGTGAGCGTGGCTGTCGGTATGACACGAACGAATGACGGCGAGCTTGTCCGCGTGACGCCGAATATTGGGAAGGTAATCGGAGACCAGCAGGCCACTTTCCCCGCCCGGACGGAACTTTCGAAACGCGGGCGTCAGGAAGCCGACTCGCCGGCCACCGGAGTTGATGTACTTCTTTCCTTCCGGCAACGGCTGACCGGCATACTTCTCCAGAGCGGGCTTGTAGTCGAATGTATCTACCTGGCTGGGAGCGCCGTTCATCATCAGAAAGATGCACGACTTCGCTTTGGCCGGAAAGTGAGTCGGTCGCTCTGCAAGAGGCCCGTTGAGCGGGCCCGTCTGAGGCACCTCATTCGCAACGGCGTGTCGCCCGAAGAATCCGTCCTGATCCAGCAGTGACGTCAGCGCCAGCCCTGCGAATCCTCCACCCATCTGCCAGACAAATTCGCGTCGGCTGTGACCGCAGGGGAAAAAGGACATGGCAAACTCCGAAACAGCGTGGAGGACACTTATGGCGGGAATTTTGTTATACCGCTTTCGGGCTGGCACAGCCATTCCAAACAGTGAGCCCGTACGTTTTTCCTTCGGCTCTCGCCTTGTCGCAGCAATGAGCTATAACAGCGTCACACTCTTCGGTGGCAACGGCAGACTGTAGCTAAGGTCGTTTCAAATGATTCGGTGTTTCGCAATCCTGATGATGATCCTCCTGACTGCCCCAGCGAATGCTCAGACATCGCGGCTGGAACTGGGACGCAGACTTCAGCGATTTGAACGAGCGTGGGAAGTGGCCACTCCTGCAGCACGAGTAAACAGCGTCGAGCCTCTGAAGGTTGCGGTCACGAGTTTCTTCAGTCTGAATCTTGCAGAAGCCGGACGGCAGCTTGACCGGGCCTGGCTGGCTGTGCGAGGCAAACAGGCGACCGCTCTGGAAAACGAGGTCCTCAGTCTTCAGTTTCTTCCTGCTCCCGTCTGTGCGGACGTGACTGTTACAACGATGACGCTGCAGGCCAGGCCCTTCTACGACAACGACAAACCGCTGGCCGATAATGTCCGAGTTCGCGTAAGCCTACGCGATGCAAATGGAACAGTGCTCAAAGAATCCGACTTCGCGCTGAATGACCTGAGTAACCCCGCTGCCTTGGAAACGGGAGCGCTTCCCGAAGGCGATCATCGACTTACCGTGACGTTTGTTCGTGACTCTGAAACGTACGAGCTGCCCGCGATCACGGTCAGCCGAATTGCTGCTCTGGACGATCGCCTTTCGTCTTTGGAAAAAGCCGCCGCCAGTTTGAAGGCATCGGCTTCCGACGACCTCAATCGCACCATGGCTGCAACTTTGCGTGACGAAGTTCGTCTGATCAGAAACCTGTCACAGGGACGACTTCAGGAAGCAGACTTCCCGATCCTGTCTCGCCTGCAGTTCAGTGAATCTCTGGCACATGACACTGTCGATCCCACGGCACTCGCAAACAGTGTGGCCGGCAAATCGGATATCTGGATGACTCTGGCCAAAGGCACAAAGACCGCCAGTGTTCGTCTGCGTTTCCCGGCGTCGCTGGAGAAGCCGATTCCTGTGCTGTTTGTCTTTCACGGAGCCGGTGGCAGCGAAAACATGTTCTTTGAAACCTACGGTGCGGGCCGAGTCATTCGTGAAGCAGAGAAGCGAGGATGGCTGGTTGTGTCGCCAGGACAAGGCATGTTTGGACTGTCGCTGGGAATCTCGGACATGCTCGACGTTCTTGAACCCTTCGCGAAACTGGATCGCAGTCGAATCATGGTGCTGGGACATTCGATGGGAGCCGCTCAGGTCATGACGCAGGTCCAGAAGCATCCATCTCTTCCGATTGCCGCAGTCGCACTTGGAGGAGGCAGTCGAATGGCCGTCAGAGATCCATCGCAGGCTCCGAAGGCTCATTGGTTTGTGGCCGCAGGCGAACAGGACTTCGGACGATCCGGAGCTCGACAACTTCACCGGAGTCTCACGGATGCCGGATTGCAGTCTCAGTACAGGGATTACCCGGACGTCGAACACCTCGTGATCGTCCAGGCCGCCATTGATGACTCGTTCAAGTTTCTGGATGAAGTGCTGTCGGGTGTGAAAGAGTGACCTGGCACCAGGAATCCACGCCAAAGGACCAGTCGCTTATTCGGCACCGAGATCTCGTATCAGCCGTGCTTCCATCGTCACTTCACGATCATCGACTCCCAACGCATTGACCAGGCAGTCTTTGACAGTCAGCCAAAGTCGGCCAAAGTGTTATCGGGGTGAGTACTCGTTTGTGGAGGGCTTTGGGTCAATGATCGCGTCCGCTTCCGGAAGTCCGGTCGCTAGCCGATTTTCAGCGTCCCACAGGATCGGCTTCTGCATCCGCAACGAGAGAACTCCCAGCATGCCGATCTCGGTGATTCTCGCACCGATTTCAAAGGGCGAATACGTTTTTGCATCGCCAGCACAGGCGAGGACCCATTCGAACATGTGCGAGTTGTTGACTTTGCTCCAGCGAGGCCGTTCGCCTTTGGCGGCCTTTGCCGGATCCCATTTCAACACTTCGGTGTCAATGCGAGGCTGAGTCCTGGGGATCCTGGCAATCTCCGGCTGATCCGCTCCCCGAAACTCCTTCGACCCATTGAGTCGAACATTGCAGTCGGTGTTCCACAGCCCGGCGGACAATGTTCCTTCGCTGCCCACAATCAGACATCCCGTTGTGCCGACTGTTCCCTGTGTCACTTCTTCGGGCGGAAGGTTCTTGTCGCCCGAATAGAAAATGAGCTTCACTGGTCCGCGCTGATCCTTCGCCGCGAATTCAAAGGTGACCGTACAGCGAGTCGCGAAGGACTCGTGGCCCAGGTTTTCGCCGACGGCGTCAATTCGTGTGGGAGCATCCAATTTCAATGCTCGATAGGCAAGCTGAAAACCATGACAGCAGAAGTCAGCCAGTGAACCGCCGCCGAAGTCATACCATCCTCGCCATTTGCCCGGATGGTAGATGTCTTTGTTGTACGGTCTGGCGGGTGCTGTGCCGAGCCAGAAGTTCCAGTCGAGCCCCTCTGGAACTGGATCGCCTGTGGCCGGCCGATCCACCCCGTTCGGCCAGCTATGTGCCGGATGCCAGACGTGCACTTCCGTGATGTTGCCCAGAAGTCCTGACTGAATGACTTCGAAGCTGCGTCGAAATCCTTCTGTCGAACATCCCTGATTGCCTGTCTGAGTCGCCAGCGTCGGATGACTCAGCGCCAGCTTCTCCAGCGCGCGACATTCGGCCACCGAATGAGCCAGCGGCTTTTCGCAGTACACATGCTTGCCGGCCTTCAATGCGGCTTCGCAAATGGGCACATGCCAGTGATCGGGAGTGGCGATGATGACGGCATCGACGCCGGATTCCTTGTCGAGCAGGTCGCGATAATCACGATACGATCGAGCCTGCTTCAGTTCATTAACTTGCAGCGCACCGTCAAGCTGTCTCTGATCCACATCGCAAATCGCAACGACTGTCTGATCGAGCTTGTTGAGTTCCGGCAGCAGGTAGCCTCGCATCTGCCCGCCCATTCCGATGCACGCAAACGACAACTTTTCATTGGGCGACGGCCCCGCCAGCAATCCCGAAGGCAAAATCATACGCAACCCAACAGCCGCTGCCGCAGATTGAGCAAACCGTCGACGAGAAACACGGTGGGACATGGCGGTGGGCCTTTTCAGGTTTGGCGAGAATCTCAAGCCGCGGCGTCAAACAAATCTGGGCAATGTGAAACACTGCAGGAGAATTGAACCATTTGTTCGTCGAGCAATCTACTACGGCCAATTCTTCGCCTGGGAACTGCGGCAGCGAGACATCATCCCGCATCCGACTTGATTTCCGAAAAATCACCAACACTCAGACGTTGCCTTTCGATAAACGTCACGAGCCAGTCACCATCATGCCAACACCACTCGAAATGGCTATCCGACATGAGTGTGAGCAGTGACATCCAGTCCGGGCCTGGTGACGGGTTGTAACACAGTGTGCCGTTGAGCGGGTAACCCAGAAGATAGAGACCGCTTGGGTGAAGTCGAAGACGCAGATCCCAGTACGTATCCAAAAGAGTACTGTCGGCAGGCCAATTCTTCATCTGTGCGTCGTCCCACCACGGTTTAGGAGGCACGTCTGCGCTCAATTGAAATGTGAGCGCTGAGGTTGCGCCCCGATTCACTGAAGCCGGGGGTTCGCAGGGGCTAAGATCATTTGTATTTTCAAAGCGGAATACCCGGACGTAATCAGGGTCGCCCCAGAACGACTCGCCACTTTCGTCGTGGGCGTAGAAGAACGATAGCAAGCCATTACGCGGCAAACCGTGCTCTCCAGCTGGAATCTCAGCCAGATTGATCTGGCCTATGAATCGATACGGACCGAACGCATGATCCGGCCAGGTGAACGCCGAAGGCACATCCGGTATTCCTCCAAACTTACTGCAACCAGGAGTAATCGCATTGTTCGTCTTCGTGATCTCGATCGATGGGCGAGCCATACTGAGTAGAAAGTCGCGATGCGCGTCCAGCCCAAACTCACGAATGCCGTTCATCAGTTGTTCGTACATGCAGCAAATTCCGTGGGGTGTGAGTTTGTGGGTGAACTCGACAGTCAGGTCGGCCCGTTCTCTGTGCGAAAGCAGTACTCATTGAAGACGCAGTATGCCAGATGGTTCTTCGTGAGTGAAGTAGATAGTGGGAGCGAATACCAACCGACAGGTGGGGCGCGACGGAGTGGGCGACCATGGAGAACAGAGTGGCAGTGATCCGAGCATTTCTCAGCCGTTTGCCCGTTGTGACACGATCCACCCGGTTGCTTTCGTATAAAGTGAGCGGGTGTCCTTAACGTCCGGAGTTGTGACAGTTTGGAGTTCCCATGCACAGCGGAAATGTCAGTCGTCGTCGGTTTCTTCGTGCGGCGGCTGCGGGATCTTTGGCGGCGGGGTTGAGTCGTTGTGAGGCTGGCTTGAATGGGCCATTCGAGGAGCAGCCGATCGCGACGTTCTTCGTGGCCGGGGATACTCATTTTCTGGCTGAAAAGTCCGCGCCGGAGAAGATGGATGTTCGTTCGGCGGACATTTGTCGGCGACTCGTGGACACTCTGAATACACTGCCCGGGACGCCCATTCCGGAGGCTCTGGGAGGAGGCGTTGTTCCTTCGCCGGCGGCCTTGATTCACACGGGCGACATCATCGACACGGGCGACAAGACAGGCGATGTGCACGAGCGAATGCAGAAGACGGAATGGAGTGCCTTTGTCGCCGAATATGGGCTCAGCGGTCAGGACGGCCGGTTGAAGTATCCGGTGTTCGAAGTCTTTGGAAATCACGATGCTCCTCATGGCAGCGGACATGCTCTGGAACAATTGAAGCTTCGGAATCAGAAGCGACCGTTGGTGAAAGCCGTGTCGACGAACGGGCTTCATTATTCATGGGACATCGGCGATGCCCACTTCATCAACCTGGGAATCGTCGTCGGTCATGAGAAGTCCGTGGACCGCAGGCGACGCTACGCGGCTCTCGACAGCTACGACTTCCTCATCTCTGACCTGAAGGACAACGTCGGCACCTCCGGCCGTCCCGTCGTGGTGACTCATCATGTCGACGTCAGCCGATACTCCACAGGCTGCGATCCTTCCGCACCGGCCGACAGCAGAGAATGGGATCCGTGTGACGTGCGAGCCTACTTCGATGCGCTGAAGGGGTATCGGATTGCCGGCATCTTCTACGGGCATACTCATGTTCGCAACGTCTTCCAGTGGGACTACATCACAAAGAATGCTCCAACGGGCTACAACGTCTTCAACTCCGACAACAGCAGCCACTTCAGCGGAGATGCTCAGGCATTCTTCTGTGTCGAGCTGTTCCAGGATGACATCGTCGTTCGAGAATACTCGACCAAAGACGGCTGGAGAACCGGCGAGTTTACACCACAGCTGTGGCGGCGTTCGCATGTGAAGATGTGAGTTGGCAGCTGAATTTGGGTGAGGGCCAGAGCAATGGCCTCGCACGATGCTGAATGTGGTAAGTGAGCAGTAAATACCGTAGGGTGTAAAAATAGCAAACAACCTTAAAAAGCAGAGTTGACATTTCGTACGCAATATTGTACATACCACCCCACATCTGTGGATTCACTGCAAATTCGGGGGGTATGACATGAGCATCTGGGTTTGGATTTGTCGTATCGTCGACGTGGTGTGTGGAAACCTCCTGAAGCGTGCGGATGGCAATTCCCGCCGCTCCGTCTGGAGGCGCAGGCAATGCTTCATAAACGAAGTTCAGTTGCTCGAGCAAAAAGTCGTTCTGTCTGCAGGGTCGTTGTCAGCGTTGACTCAGTCAGTTTCGCAAAGCGTCGACACGGACGACGTTCCGGTTGCTTCATTGGATCGTGGAGGGCTTCAAGGTCAGACGTCTGTGTTGATGGCAGCGTCGCTGTCTGGTGGTTCCTTGGGCGGGCCATTCGATCCGGCAAGCGGGATTATCATTGACGGTGATTCTCCTGGGGGCGATTTGGGGACAGATTTTCTGGGGGTTGACGGCGGGACATCGGGAGGCGACTTTGGTGCTGACCTGTTTGGAGTTGGTGACATTCCGTGGCCTGATGGAGGAGCAGATTCCGGGGATGATTCGGGAGCAGGAGGAAGTGACGCGGGCGGAGACTATGGCGGCGGCGCTGATGCAGGTTCAGTTGAAGTCGAAATGGAGCTGCCAACTCAATCGTGGTTTGAGGGACCGTTCACACGGAGGAAGCTTGATCAGCAGAAAATGATCTTTACTCGTTCTGATCTGGATGGTGACGGACATATTCCGGGTGTTACAGCCACAGTTGAATTTCCGACGGACTTGAATCTGAATTATGCCCAGCCAGGGGCAGACTACCTGCTCAAGACTGAATCCGGTCAGATAATTCCACGGACAGAAGCCCTCCCGGGGCGCGCCCCGACGGCTCAGGTTCAGCTTGTCAGTCCGAATGGCCGGGATGTCTTCTATCTGGTTTCCGTCATGGATGGTGACTATGAGGAAATCGAGCTGGTTGATGTTCAGCTCACGAGCGTTGTGGCTCATTCAATGACGGAGACTGCCCTGATCGGCGATAGTGGGCGACAGAGAGCAGCCCTTGCCGATGGTTCTGCCGACCTGGATGTGGCGGCGCTCGATGAAGATGTGGAAGACAAGCCGGGGCATGAATTCCTGGCGAACAAAGACGATGACAACGGAAATGAGCAGCCGGATTCAATAGACCAGCCGGTCAATCTGACGGATGACGATCTGGTTCCGCTGGTTATCCGCCCGATGCTGGAGGGGGCCACAGACTTCGATCAGGTTCAACTTGGAGGCACCGCATACTCAACGATCACCTATCTGGTTCTTGTATTTCCGTCGAATGTCCATATCTATGCTGCGAATGGTCTGCCCGTAGAATCAGGAGTGACTCAGTTCTCCGATTCGTTGCAAACGTCATTGTGGATGGAGGGCGTTTCTGCCGGACGTGGTGAAGTTTCGTTGAGGTGGCAGGTGCGCCCCATGATGCTCGCCCCCGGCTCTGACGTGTTTATCCCAGGAGACATCTTTTTCGATACGCAGTTTGATTCAATTACATACAAAGTTCGGACGGTAGATCTCGACATCGACAGTGATAATGACAATCAGTTGTCACTTCCTGCACGGTCTGACTGGGAGGAGATACTGGAGAGTCACACTTATGGAATTGGAAAACTGATCTATCCGACTCCAACGCCCGCAAGCGGTGTCTTTGAAAGCCAGGTCTTCACACCTGTGGTCTTCGAGAGTCCTCTACTGGACGGAGACGATCCGGATACAGTTGGGATGCAATTCGATTTTCCGAGCGAACAGGGGCAATCGGGTTACATCAAAATCTGGACCGTGCCGAGTAACTCGGGAATGCTTCGTGATTACGGAGTGGAGTCTGGCGGTCACCGGATTACACCCGGTCGACGATACTCCGCAAGCGAACTTTCAGGCGTGAGCACACTTTGGATTCAGGGTGTGGTTGCTCAGATGGCGCACAACACTCGTGCGGGAGCTGACCGTCAGAAACCGGAAGATCGAATCAAAGTGACGGTTTACCGAAGGGACGCGGCAGATGCTGAATGGAAAGCTGTCGAGGGTCTGGTGGACGAAGTCAAGTACATGGTGAATCTCAACGACGATGTCTTCTATCCAAATCTGCAGTTTGACCATGGGAATCGCTATTGGAACAGGACGTTTAATCACACCGGAATGGTGTTGCGAGACAGCCTTGCAGCAGAAGGAGTCTATGACAGTGTGGACTTCCCACAGTTTGGCCTCGAGTTGCTTGACGGGAACCAGATGAGAAGACTGGGACTGAGTGAAGCGACGGTGGTTCAGATTGAATTCTCGCAGGCTGTTTGGTCCAGTGGCCTTCGAGTCGGCATTTATCGCGACTATCTGAGTCCGGGAGGAAGAGGATACATCCTGGCCTTTGCCGGTACGCAAATGGAGGTGGCTGACATCATCGCGGATCTGACACAGGGACTCGGACTGGAAGGCACTTCGGCACAGTTGGGCTATGAGCCTCAATACAACAATGCGATGAAATTGGGACGGGAGTTTTCGCAGGCTGCTGCCGATCGGCAACTTGCGCCCAGAACAACCGGACATTCTCTTGGCGGCGGTCTTGCGTCGGCAGCCAGCGTTGCTTCTGAAAACGTATTGCCTGCTGCATTGTTCAACGCTGCGGGCCTTCACAGGAACTCACTGATGGTTCGCGGAAACTCCGGAAGGCTGACGGAGACCGAAAAATACGCGGGAAGTCTGGAACGCTTTTTGTCCGGGGCAAATATCGTCAACTACTTCACCGAGTTTGATCCACTCACGTTCATGCAGAACAACATGCCGAACATCCCGTACCTTGGAGGCGCGCCGAAGGCCATCGGCAAACAGGTTCAGCTTCAGGCCCCCTACGACGGTGTTGTTAAGGCTAAGGCTGATGCATTAAAGGAATTTATGCAACGACCGGGATTTCCAGAGATGGAGCCTGATGAGCCATACTTGGTTTGGTGGCTTCGATTTGAGGATTGGCTCCGGGGGTTGCAGTCTTATCTCACGGTAAATGCTTTAGCGCTTGTTCCTCACCACAAAATGACTTTCGTTCAGTTTGGCCTTATGGTACACCAAGCAGACAATGCTTCAAATCCAATCTCAAAGCGTCGAACGTGGGACATATTTGGTGCCGCAGATCCACAGTAGAAATCGGTGATCAGAGTCTGCACTCACACTGTTAATATTTGCTTCGCTGAGGAGTTTTTGATGTCTAAGAAAATGGTGTTGTCATTCGTACTCACTTTCCTGGCATCTACCTTACTCAGTTCTACAGGTGGTACTGCCGACGAAAAAGTGGATGCAGTTAGCACCAAGGGTGCGAGTCTGTTGAAGATTGAAAAGTGGGCTGCGCGGGACTATTTCGAAAGCGCAGAGCACCAAAGAATTTGCGAAGCGATTGAGTTGGGTCAGATTGACATCATTGAAACCATGATCCGAAGCGGCATCGACGTTAATATTCCCGGGAAAGATGGGATGACGTTTTTGATGTGGGCTTATGCCGCAGATCAGTTTGACGTGTTTTCAAGACTGCTGAAACTGGGAGCAGATCCTGACCAAACTATGAAGATCAATGTTCGGTCCGAGCAGATGAAGTTTCGGAGACCGAAGCCCGGAGATTGTGTGACGATAATCGTGTTCGCAGAAGCACAGGAGAAATGGCGTTCCGCAGTAGTTGAAGCGGGAGGGGATCTGAACGCCCTGAATGTGGAAGATCGTTTGACAGTGCTTCTGGCTGCTGGGGGCAGGCAGTCAGAAAGCCTCACTGTTACACGAGAGATCATTTGCAGGGATGGCATTGATCTGAACTTTCGTGATCAATTCGGCCGAAATGCTCTGATGTACTCCGCCATGCGCGGCGATTACGAGTGTGCTGTTCTCCTCATAGAGGCTGGTGCCTCCTTGGACTGTTACGACAACGATCACCAGCAACTTATTGATCAAGTAGCGAGACGATGGATCAACCTGAGACGCCGCTGGGAGGAGCAGCCGTTGTTCAAACAGGTGTGGCTGGATGACAAGGTACAGCGTCCGGCGTTTGAGAAGCTTGTGTTTCTTTTGTCAGAGCGAGGATTTGATCTCCAGACGGCGATGCTGGGCGTCATGCGGGAAAAGGAGATGATTGACGGCTTTCCATACTATGAGTGGCGGCGACGAAAACGAGGGCACATGGAGGTTGGATGCCCCGGGTTGTCGAATGCCAGTGACGAAAAATGATGGCAAACCGTGTGATGACGGGAGCATTCATCGCAGTTCTTCTGCTGTTCATGTGGTGCTGGGATTACCCAGCCGATCATCCCTCGAAGAAATTCTGCCGCTTGTTTGCATTCCCGTTCCTCTATTTTGGGCTCTGGCATGGGTGGTCCATGTTTGCTCCGGAACCAATCCATGTGAACAGACGATTGAGGGCGCTGTTAACATTTGATGATGGGTCCATCGAAGAGTGGTGTCCGCTCGGACCAGACGAATGTTCGCCCTGGATGAAGACGCTGATCGCTCGCAGTTTCAAATTCGAAAACTCCATCCTGGGTTCAAATTCCAGTCAGTTGTACTCACCGTTGTGCGAGTTTCTTCTGCGTCAATGTCAATCGGGTGATTCCGAACCTCGGGGCCGCCGATTACACCAGATTGAGCTGGTTCGTGATTTCCGCCTCGTCAATCCAATGGGAAGTCAAAACACCTGGTCTGAGATGAAGTCTGTACCCTTCTTTCGGTTCGATGCAGTCGCAGGAACAGGTCGCATTCTGGTGAACTCAGTGAACGCAGCCAACGTACCAGCACGTGTTCCTGCGGTGGTCGAATAAGAGTTCTTTCGCATGCCACTGCAACTGCTGATCGACACATTGAGCACATTTTTCTTCAGCGAAGTCTCGTGTGCGACAATCGTTGTCTGGAGGATCCTGACAGGCTGTCTGCTGCTGCTAAATGCACTCTTTCTGCTTCCTCTGATACCAGATTACTTTTCTGAAGACGGTCTTTGGCCGACAGCCGCCTGGTTGAACCATCAGAAGTCGAGCCGTTTCAGCCTGCTGGTGCTGATGCCTCCTTCGACGCGTTCATTTCGTGTCCTGTTGCTGATCCATGCTGTTGCTTCGTTTTGGTTTCTGATCGGCTTTCAGTTTCGAATTTCTGCGGCCCTCGTCTTCCTGACGCTGGTCTCCATTCACCATCGGAATGCCTACATTTTGTCCAGCGGAGACACGCTGTTGCGACTGCTGATCTTCTATTCCTGCTTCAGCAATGCCGGAGGCGGGCTGTCCGTTGATCACTATCTTGCTGGTTTGCCACTTTCAACGTTTCAGAAAATGGACGCATGGCCCATGCGTTTGATGCAGCTTCAGATCTGTGTTGTCTACCTGCGCACAGTCTACTGGAAGCTGCGGGGACGCATGTGGTGGGACGGGACGGCCGCATGGTACCCTCTGTGGGTTGATGCTTATGTGCGTTTTCGTCCGCCTGAGTACTTACTGCGGCCATTCTGGGTTCGATTGGCAACGTGGGGGACGCTGGTGGCAGAACTGGCCCTGGGGAGCATTATCTGGATCAGGGAGTTTCGCTATCCCATGATCGTGTCTGGAATGGCCCTGCATCTTATTCTCGAAGTCATCATGAATCTTCAGCTCTTCAGCTGGATCATGATGGTGAGCCTTCTGCTTTTTTGCTTTCCCAGCGATGCTGAACACTGGCTGAAGGTTATCCTGCAGTATTGTGGCGCTGTTTCGCTGTTGTCGTGAAGGAATCGCCTGCCGGATCTGGAGTACCACGACAAACTTGCTGCCGTTCGCTACCCTGCTGTTGTGATCGCCTGCAGTCTGCCCGAGATTCCTGCCCGAGATTCCTGCCCGTTGATTCCTGAACCCGGAGCTTTCCGATGATGTTCCCACGACGAAATGTCTCGCTGCGTCGCTGCGTTGCTGCCTTCGCGATTCTTGTCTCCGTGTTTTGCACGACATTGGGTACCGTGTCTGCTGCGGATGAGAAGAAAGTTCAGCTGCCGCCCGGGGTGAAGATGGAACGGGACGTGCCGTACATCGAAAACGGCGATGATGCTCAGAAGCTGGACATCTACTTCCCGGAAAAACCAGGCGACAAACCGCTTCCTTTGATTGTGCACATTCATGGCGGCGGATGGATTGGCGGAAGCAAGTTCCCCTGCCCTGTTGTCAGTATGGTGAGCAAAGGTTATGTCGTCGCGAGCATTGAGTATCGCTTCAGCCAGAAAGCAAAATTCCCGGCTCAGATTCAGGACTGTCAGGCGGCCATCCGCTGGTTGCGAGGAAATGCGTCGAAGTACAACATCGACGTCGACCATGTGGGTGCTGTCGGTGGTTCTGCTGGAGGACACCTGTCGGCTCTGGTCGGAACAGCTGGCGGGAAGAAGGCGTTTCCGGTCATCGGAGAATTCAGAGATCAGTCAGACGCCGTTCAGTGTGTGTGTGACATCTTCGGACCAGCCAATTTTACGTCCGTGATGAAGCAGGCCGAGGAAGACAAGAACGTTCGCAACATCTTCAAGTTCAACACGCCGAGCGATCCGTATTCCAGTCTGATCGGAGCGGCTCTGGATCGTGAGAAGGGTCTGACAGATGCCGTCAGCCCCATTCATTATGTCAGCGAACAGACGCCTCCGATGCTGATCCTGCACGGAACTCACGACACGCTCGTTCCGTATGCTCAGAGCGAAGAACTCACCGCCGCTTTGAAGGCGAAGAATGTGCCGGTCTGGTTTCAGACTCTGCCAGGATCCGGCCACGGCGGACCGGCATTCAGCAAGCCCGGCATCGTGGCTCTGATGCAGAATTTCTTTGACCGTCATCTGCAGGGCAAAGACGTGGCCATCGAACTTGTTCCGGAAGCCGACGTGGATGTGACGCCACCGGCAAAATAAGGGGCAGGTTGATGGTTCTTTGTTCGTGGTTCTTCGTTGTTTGCGAATCAGGCGAGATTGCATCATCGCATGACGTTCAGATGATCGATGGACACATAACGGAAGCGCGCGAGCCCTGGGGTGATTGCGACACCAGACGGTGGATGCCTACAGGTTCGCAGACCGAGGCAGTTGGATGGCTTTGTTCTTCTGCAGGATCGCCAGCACTTCGGGAGAAGCATCGGTGAGTCCGGTCAGGACCAGACGCTTTTCGTGATGCGTCAGAATCTGAGCCACTTCCGGAGTGATTGTGGTGATTCCGGCCAGATCGAGTGGGGCTTTGTGAACGGCAAATTCTGTGGCCAGTTCCGGTGAGATCGTCGTCAGATTCTTCAAAAGCAGAGGGCAGTTTGCGGCGACCAGTGTTCGAGCCACGTCGGGGTTGAGCGTTGTCAGACCGTTGAGTGACAGAAACGCTGGTTTCCCTGAGGCAAGTTTTGTTGCCAGCTTTGGATCATCCAGTGTCTGAAGACTGCTGAGCATCAGATCATCCGGATGCATCTGAAGGATCGAACGACACTCATCGGTCAGTGCTCGAATTCGATTCAGCCAGAGCGCTCCGGGATGCTGAATCAGGATGCGCGACTGGTCAGGCGTGAGTTCGGTCAGACCAATGTCGAGTGTTCCCTTGTGTCGGGCAAGTTCTTCAAGGCAGTCGTTCGGAACCGCAGAAAGCAGCCGAAGGCTGAGATGACCTTCAGGTGCCGCGAGTTTGGTTGCCAGCGCCGCAGAGGTCACGGAAGCGAGGCTGTCCATTCGCAAGTCGCCGCGATGCTGTGACAGGATCTCTTCAATACGATGATTTCCCAGGGCCTGCAGAGAAGGCAACTGAAGCCGCCCTTTATGTTCCGCCAGAATTCGCGCCTGTTCTTCCGAAACGGTTATCAGGCCAAGCACCAGCAGCCCAGGGTACTTTGACAGAACTAACAGTGTCTCATCGCTCAGTTGTGCCGTCTTCAGTGACAACGCTCCTCCATGTTTAACGAGGGCGTTTGCGGTCTCAGGCGGAAGCTCCACAAGAGCATCCAGTTTCAGCATGCCCTTGTGCGAAGCCAATTCGTGAGCTGCCTCGGGACTGAGGTTCTGCAGGGCCGGGAAACTCAGTTCGGCATCGGTCATCGCCAGCTCTTTTGCAACAGCGGGGTCCAGGTCCGTGAGTTGGTTGAGCGTCAGAATGGATTTGTGGGAATGGTACTTCGCCGCTAATGAACGAGCTTCTTCCGGCGTCAGCGACTCGTTGTTCAACAAGGACTGGGCGAGGACTTCGTGTCGGGATCCCAACAGGAGTACAAGAAGAATCGCGCCAAAGCTCAACCAGTGATGTCGTGTTGCTTGCATTGTGTTTTCCTTTGTCCGGGTCAGGGGCCCGGCGAAATTCGAGGGTTCATCGACGTAGTGGAACTCGCCAGAGTTCCCATCATCAACGAAAGTTGCGGGATCTCAGGCGAGGAAAGTTGTGGGATCTCAGGCGAGGAACGTCACGGGATCTCTGGCGAGATCCACTACAGATCCTGAAGAGCGTTGTCGCGCGGGCAGGATAGCCGATCAACACTTCGGCGGACGCTCGATTTCGCACGATCATCGTGGCTTACAAATCTTTTGCGCATTCTGTCGGCGCCCGGTCATTCTTCAGGCATGACTCGATGGGGGATGCGTGTTACCCTTCGCTCTGTCCTCAAACACCAGTGAACACCCATCAGACATTAGCTCGATCGATTCATAACCTCATGGCCTCTCCTGTTCGATATCAGATCCCGGACCCGTCGGTCAAACTGACGGACGAACTGA
>VFQT010000833.1_pt1 | contig 41704 bp, 34 predicted proteins | sample 3512381 | NCBI WGS metagenome assembly VFQT01 (sample SAMN10412376, study PRJNA504923) | tailings metagenome | isolation source: Relicate 2 Philex TSF3 active mining site | place: Philippines: Tuba, Benguet | collected 2017-08-29 | reverse complement strand
TGAGTATGGGCAATGTGATCACGCTTGGTCCTGCGGGATCTGCGGGTGTGCAGAGGGGCGATGTGGTGCTTGCTGTAGACTCAACACCAGTGCGCGCGTTTCCGCAGTTTCAGTCGTACATCAAGGCTCATGCTGGAAAGACGATCCGCATGCACATCGATCGCGACGGACAGCCACGTCCACTCGATGTGAAGGTGAATGCCGACGGCAAGATCATGGTTGAGTTGCGCGGAGAATATGTCGGACCCGAGAGTCGCTTGACGTATGGTCCGATCGAGGCAGTCTCCCGTGGTGTTGAGCAGACAGGCGCGACGATTGTCATGATCGGAACGTCGGTCGCACATATCGTCAATGGCTCTGTTGGTGTACGTGAGAGTTTCGGCGGACCTATCCGTATTGCCGAAATGGCCGGACAAAGCAGTGAGCGAGGCTTGCGAGATTTCATCGCGTTTATGGCGCTGATCTCCATTTCGCTCGGGGTGATGAATCTTCTTCCGCTTCCGGGGTTGGATGGCGGACACCTTGTGTTTGTCGGCATTGAATCGATTATTCGTCGTGAAATACCAACAACCGTCAAGATGCGATTTCAGCAAGTTGGAATCGCACTGCTTCTGCTCTTGATGGTCTTCGTGTTTTACCTCGATCTCACGCGCTAAATCAAGGGGCACGAATGCGCATTCTCGTTACGAACGACGATGGGATCACGTCGGGAGGAATTCAAGCGCTCACCGCAGCGATGGCACGTCTAGGCGAAGTGATGGTGGTAGCACCAGATCGTCAGCAGAGCGCCGTCGGACATGCGCTTACCGTGGCGAGTCCGCTGCGCGCAGTAAAGATGCAGCGAGAGCACGCATCGATCGCCTACGCTGTAAACGGTACACCGGCCGACTGCGTGAAACTCGGCGTAAGCACGTTGTTGCCGTATCGACCAGACATTGTCGTCAGTGGCATTAATCACGGTTCGAACACCAGCGTTAATGCGATCTACTCGGGCACGGTCAGTGCCGCTACCGAAGGTACGCTAATGGGCATTCCTTCAATGGCAGTGTCGCTCGCAACGTTCGACGCCGCGGCCGATATGTCGCTTGCCGCAGAGGTGGCCTTCGATGTTGCATCTCGTCTTCTCGACCTTAAGCTACCAGCTGGAACATTGCTCAACGTGAATGTCCCGCCGATTGATCGCGCCAAGTATCGCGGCATGAAGGTTACGCGTCAAGGGCACAACGCATGGAAAGATGGCTACGATGTACGGAAGGATCCTCAGGGACATTCGTATTACTGGCTTACGGGGGAGTTCATCACGTTGTCCGAGCAGGAAGATGGCGACGACTTCGCCGTTCAGCAGGGCTGGACAGCCATTACGCCGATCCATTACGAGCTAACGAATGTTGCTGAGCTCAACCGCCTCAAAGGTCTCTTTGAGCATTGAGTTGCACATCTTTGCACGAGTACCACTGCGAGACACCTGTGAAGTCGACTATCAACAAGAAGCTCCTCGAAGACATTGATGCACATGCAAAGCATCTGCGCTTTATCTATCGCATCAAGGGTTTTGGGTACGAGCGCGCCATCGAATTGCCGCTCATTGCCGAGAAGCTTCAGCCGCTGTTCGACAAGAAGCTCCGCTACCTCGATATCGGCACGGGTCCGTCGATCTTCCCGTCATGGATCGCCAAGCGCACGCAATGGGATGTGACATGTCTCGATAAGTTCACATGGGTCGAGAAACAGCACGAATATGCTCGCAAGCTCGGTCTTGATACATCGCGCTTCCACGTGATGGTGCATGACTTCCTCGACGTTGAGCTCGAGCCGGAATCATTTGACGTAATCACCAACATCAGCGTGATCGAGCACTTCGAAGGACGTCTTGACGAAGTCGCGATGGCCAAGAGTGCGCGACTGTTGAAGCCAGGGGGCGTCTATGTGCTTACCACGCCGCTCAATGAAGGGTATGCACGCGATTGGTTTGTCAAACAAGACGTCTACGGCGAATCATACACGTCAGAGCCGGTCTTCTTCCAGCGTCACTACGATGTAGCGTCGTTCAACCAGCGCATTGTTGCTGCCTCTGGCCTCACAGAGCGCGAGCGTGTGTACTTCGGTGATTACGACGAGCCATTCTTCAACGATCATATCGTCGAGCAACATGGCTTGCGGAAGATCGGACGTACTCTGTTGCAAATGCAGACCGTCAAGCATGCACTCAAGCACGGGAGCTATCGTGATGTTCCGGTGTCGATGCCTGGGATGAAGATCTACACCTCGGCAGGTGTATGTACGGTGCTCACGAAGCCGTCACACTAAGACGCGTTCGTACAGATTGATGATCCGCTGCACAGCATCTCGATGTGCGGGGATGGCTGGTGGCATGGAGCCTCGACGTACATCCTCGATGGACTGCTGAATCGATTTCGCAAGCGATTGCGCATCGGCGTTCGCGAAGAGGCAAGTGCCGTCTGGACGTGGAACGGCATCCGATGCGATAGCCCAGCGTCCTACTTCAAGAGCCTCTTGCACGGTAAGCGACGCACCACCCTCGGTACGCGTTGGGCGAACAACGATGTGTGCATCCTGCACAAGCGGCGCGAGAGGTCCGTTGTGGTCGCGTAGAATCCATATGCGCGCATCGCGTTCGGCTTGTGCTTGGAGTTGCGACCACAATTCCGCGTCGACCACATCACCAATCGCAATGCAGAGGCTTACGTCAGGATCGGCGATGCGTTGCATCGCATCGATCAACACATCGATCCCATACAGATCTTGTCCGTTGTAGCGAACAACACGACCGGCATTCGCCAGCATGCGAACCGATGCAGTGCGCCAACGCTCTGGCAAGCCTAGAGGACGTTGTGCGTTGCACTCCCATGCGCTTATCGGTAGTGCCGAGGGGATAATGCGTGTACGCTTGTGATACACGCCGAGGCGTTGCTCAAGATCGCTGACAACCTCGTTGCTGATGCCAATCACTGCTGCCGCATGGGTGTACGCGGAGGCAAGTTGCGCACGCAAGCGCGCGTCGGCGAACTCTGGTCGATCACGAAATGAATGCACGGTGACAACGTATGGTGTGCGCGTCGTGCGCCACAGCCGAGACAGAAGGCGCATCCAGCGATGGTTGCCCTCGTCGGTATGGTAGTGTACGAGCGTGCGTGAGAGCGCGAATCCTACTCCCAGTTTCTCAACGTGATCCACTCCGTCGGGAACTCCACTCAATGATACACCGCGGGCATAGATGCCTGCAGCGCGCAGTCCTTCAAGTAGACGGACGCAGTGCAGTGCAACACCTCCAAAAGGGGGAGGAAATGGTCCGAGAATGCGAACCTTATCCACGCGCCGTCATCACGAGCCAGCTCTGACGATAGAGTCGTGGCTCTTCGAATGCGCGATTCAAATCGATCGGACGAACGGATAGTCGCTTCACCACATCCTGATCGATGTCGTCGAGAAGACGTGGGCGAGCATCAATCTTTTGGATGTCGTGTGTGGCCGAGAAACGCTGCATCAACGTCGATGTAACGTTTGGAACGAACAGGTCGTGGCACTCAACGATGATATCATAGGTGCCCAAGTGTGCAAGGTTCTCTGGCTTGAGAAGTTCCATCTCAAATCCTTCGCAGTCGGAGAACACCAGCGTACGACCGGTTGCCTGCACCGAGCGCATTTCCTCAACAGTGCAGAGGTCGCGAAGCTCAATGCGCTCGCGAACCTTGTTGAGCTCTGCAACCTGGCGTGTGATGTCCTTCCACCATGGATCCATTTCCCACGCGATTACACGGGCGCCTGGTACGCGCATGGCAAACCCGACCGTGTAATATCCATCGGCCGATCCAACATTGAGGATCGTGCCATAGGAACGCTTGCAAGCCTGCTCAACGGCATCGTGCAGCTCCATCTCAAAGGTGCCGAGGTACTTCGATGCGAGAATCATGTAGCCGCGAGGCTGCACATCAGGATAGCGTAAGCCCGCGAACGGACCTTTCTGAAGTGCACCATGAGATGCGGATGAAACAGCTGTTTCTACACGATGTTTGGCATGGAGCTCATACTCCGTATAGATTGCCTGAAATGCACGGCGCACGGGTCCGATCGACATCAGGCCCCAAAGTGTGCTGCGCAATGCTTCTTTCACTGGATTGAGTTTCATCACATGTCCATCATTGGCGGGGTAGGAATACGTGGCAAGATAGCACTCAGCGTCGCACTGTGCTCGCTCGTGTGGGTCGTGCTCCTTGTTGGGATGCATGGCGATATGCGGTCTGACCCACAGTTCGCGCTGCCGATGGATCAGCATAAGTATCTGGCGATGGCGCAGCAGGATGTTGGAACATTCCACATTGCCCCCTTCTGCTGGCGCATCGGAGCGCCTGCTGTTGCGCATCTGATAGGGGGCGACCCTTGGACGGTGATGCTTGGGCTGACAACGCTTGGATTGGTGCTCGTGATGTGCAGTGTTGCCCTTCTCGTATGGGATGCAACCTCGTCATGGATCAACGTCGCTGGTGTTTCTGCATCGGTACTTGCGATGGGGTGGCTTACTCGATCGTCCGTTTGGAATCCGGCAACGGTGGACATACTTGCCTGTGGACTGATGATGCTATCGGTCTATCTCGCGACGCGCAACGCTTGGATGTGGTCAGCCCTCGTGCTCTGCTGCGGCGTCCTCGTGAAAGAATCAGCGCTGCTCGCTCTGCCAATTGCCTTCGTCGTGTGCGATCACGCCTCGTGGAAGCGTCTACTCGTGTGGTCACTCCCGGCGATGTGTGTCGTCGCGATTGTCCGAGCCGTGATCCCCGCAGGAAATGCAGACGCAGCATATCTGGCAACGCTTCCTGAGACACTTCGATTGGTGCAGAACGGCACGTCAACCTACTCGTTGTCGTATCTCATTTCGACCGTTGCGACGGAGCGCGTTCTTCATCCGTCTGTGAGTGATATCTGGGCACTCACGGGTGATAGCGTAGGGCTGGTCATCCTTGTGCTGCTCGGTTTTGTCGCTTGGAGTTGCCCTACGCGGCGGTGGCCACTTGTCGTCGTGTGTAGTCTCGCAGCCGGTCAAGTGCTTCTGGCTGTGAACATTCAGCGCGTCGTGCTGATGGCTGGACCAGCGTTGGCGGGTATTGGTTGGATGTATCTCCCACAAACGCAGTTGCGTTGGGCATCGAAGGTGCTCCTGTATCTTGCGTGTGGAATGGCTCTGGTAACAACACTTGGTTCGCGGGTGTCTCCTCCGATAGTTGCACACCTTGCGTCACTTGCGGTGGTAGGAATTGCCATCATTGTGCATCGTCGTCGATTACACGAGGGGATTAATCATGCGTAGCTGTATCGCTCTTGTAGCAGCTTTGGTGCTGCCATTGTTTGCTTTCGCACAACCGGCAGAGCGTTGGCGCGTGCTTGGCGAACTTGATCGTCCGCACATCTATGGCGCGATTGCCAAGGTTGGCGCAAACGATGCGTACTACATTGGGGGGTATTCTAACGGTGTGTTCTCCAGTGCGTCCCGGAATGTCGACCGATTCGAAGTGCGTGGCCTGAATGTTCGCATCGTCGAGATGCCAGCAATGCCTGAGGGATTGGCCGAGATGCCGGTCATTGTGCTCGATGACACAGCGATTGTCGTGCTTGGTGGCTACAATGATGGCCGACGCACATCAAGCGCAGTGTACCTTTTCAATATCGCTCGTCAACAGTGGCGAAAGCTTGGTGACATGCTTACCAGTCGCCGTCAGCACGCGGCGTACCGCTACTCAGCAACAGAGATTCTCGTTGCGGGCGGACGTCACTCGAATCTCGAGACGATGGCTGATGCGGAGATCTTTGATCTCAGGACCGGGCAGTCGAAGAGTATTAGCCCCTTTCCGGTGCCGATCAACGGCGCTGTGTATGGCTTGATGTCAAATGGCAAGGGTGTGATTCTTGGCGGACGTGACGGTGGTTTTAACTCGAACCGCATCGCAGGAATCTACACCTATGATGGTGCGAATGACGCGTGGATCAAGACGGGCGATATGCCGTCGGGACGTGAAGCTCCGTTTGGAATGCGCTTGGAGGACGGGCGCATGGTCGTCGTTGGTGGATCGATTAAGGAAACACCAGCCGTGTTCATTGGCGAGTGTCTCGTTGAGCGTAACGGAGATTTTCAACGTTCGGCAGACATCCCCTACGGGCTCACCTACGCAGGTATCACAGAGCGGATGCCACGTCGTGTTCTTACTGTTGGCGGCTGGCTATCGGATCTCACATCAACCGATCGCTGCACCTATTGGGATGTCGAAACGGGCGCTATTACGCCGGGTCCAACGTTGAACATTCCTCGTCGATACACGCGCTCGGTCACGTTGGGCGCAGGTGGGTTGGAGAATCGGACAACGTTTGCCATTGGTGGTGTATCGAATCAAGGTGTGACACAGACGATTGAAGTGCTCCAAGTTGCGTGCGACTCTATGGGAATGCTCTTCCCACTTGCATCCATGAAGCTCGTTGGCAATGCTGTCTATGCTGCACCAAACATCATGCTCACGCAATCTGCTACGTACCAGCGAGGTGCCGCATGGTTGCCGAAGAAGCTCAACGTCTCGCGCGGACTCGATGTGCGCTTCATGTTCCGACTCGCAAATGGTAATGACAACGGTCAGGTAGATAAGGGGCCGCAAGGTGCTGATGGTATTGTGTTCGTGTTGCAGAACGCGTATCCGACAGTCATTGGTAAGGTCGGTGATGGTATTGGATACAACGAGACGCCGACAGGGCTCGCTGTGGAGTTTGATGCGTTCCTCAACGCTGCATTCTCCGATCCATCGGGAAGTCACATCGCGATCCAGGTTGGCGATGGCCAGATGCTGCGGTCGTGGCACGTACCGCCATACCTCAAGGCTATCGCAACAAAGGGTGTACCACAGTTCGTTGCCGATGGACGTGTGTATCATGCACGTATCGTGCTCGAGGGATCAACAATGTCGGTGTATTGCGATACGACGGGTGATCTCACAACGCCTGTGGTCGTCGCGACGGATATCGACCTTCAGAAGATTCTCTCGCTCGGACCGGACGGTGCAACCTATGCAGGCTTCACTGCAGCTACTGGTTTCGCGCAACAGTCACACGAAATCCTCGGTCTGCAAATTGGCGGCTGCGACGCGCTGGTCTCTGTCAACGACGATGTTGAGCAGGATGCGAGCGACGCATTCACGGCACGCATCGATCCAACGCCTTCGTCGCTGATGGCCACCATCGATGTGTCAGCACCATCATCACGCGATCGAATGTGCCGTGTGCTTGATGCGCGCGGTGTGCTCGTAGCGCAGGTAGTTATGCCTGCTGGACGCACACGTGTTGAGCTTCCGCTCGACCGTCTTGCTCCGGGGATGTATGTCGTGCAGATCCACGGTGGATCGCACTCTGCGTCGGTACCGTTGGTGGTTGTGCGGTAACGAGCGACCGCTCAGTTACTCAGCAGCGCAAACGGTGTGACGTCGCACGTCCCAGACCCACGTGGGGTAGTGTGTGTGTACCGTCACGCCACCAATTGACAGTTTTACATTCTCGCCGCGCAACAGAGCGCGTGTTTGACGAAGCTCGCGAAGTATTTGCGCATCGCCCCAGCCATAAGTGTTGGCGTCGAGCGCAATGAACCCATTGATGATGTCGGCTTCTTCCTCGAGTCCGCGATCCAGCAAGTCGCGAATGATCTCCTGTGGTTTGCCAAACCCAGTGTCGCGCTGAGGGAAGCGCTCAAGGTGCGCCACGAGTGCGCTGCGAAGAAACGCGAGCTGACGCGGTAGCTGTGGGAGAAGGTCGATCAGTCCGAGTGGTGTGGTGTCGGCGAGTGCGCGCCAGCACGAACTTGCGAACGCACGATCGAGCGTTGACAGCTCGATTACTCCACTTGGTGTCGTCCACGAGATTGTCGGCACAAGCGACAACTGCGAAATGCAAAACACTGCATTGGTGATGCAGAACAGATCCTCGTCGAAGTGCAGCATGATGTGCTGAAAGGATCCCTCGCGAAGCTCTGTCAGAACCGACGTTACCATCTCGTCGTACTGCTCGGGTGACGAGCTGTAGGCCTCTGTGACGAAGGTTCTACGCAGCGCAAGGAGGTCATCGCGTCGCGCCGTAATCGGTCCGTCTGCCAAGGCCTCGCGCCATGCGCGCACATTTGTGCAGCCCGCGCGCACGAGGATGCCAGCACGGTGATCGCCACTCGCAAGATGAAGGTCTACAGCGGCCATGTTGCCACGATCGGAAGTGTTGCAACAGAAATGAGCGTACTCAACAAGATTGCCTCGGCGAGTGATTCAACATCAAGTCCGTAGCGTTCAGCAAAGACCAACGGCAGCATCATTGACGGCATCGCGGCTTCGAGCATCGTTGCCCGCAGAATGTCGTCGTTTGCATGCAACAGTGTTGCGAGTGGGAACACAAGAATTGGAACGAGCACCGTGCGAATAACTGCTGCCGGAAGGAGCAACGGTGTGCGCGATATCGACGGCCAGCGCAGCGTGAGTCCGATGCTGAAGAGCATCAGTGGCGCTACAACCTTGCCAGCTGTCTCTGCTGCTGCGATGAACCACGAGGGGAGTTGCAGTCCGCTTGCATTCACGGCGATGCCTGCGATTGTTGCAATGAACGGCGGGAGACGAAGAATCTGGAGCAAGCCCTGACGGATTGACGGTTGTTCGTCGGTCGTACCGTAGGCAACACATACAGCGGTGCCAAGTGTGAAGAGCAGTGGCGTCATGCCTGCATAGTCGAAGAGGATCGGAACGTGATCTCCTGGGTCCCCAACCACAGCGAGCGTGATCGGCAAACCGAGATACATCGCATTGCACCATGTTGTTGCGAGGATCATTGCGCCGATTGTTGGTCGAGACATCTTCGTGCGGAGTAGGTAGCCGTAGACGGCGATCGACAGGATGAATCCAATGAGTGTCGTAGCCGTCGACACCACCGGTACCGTCCATACATCACCCATGATGTGCTCAGTTGCAAGCACCTCGAATGCGAGCAGGGGGATGAAGACATTGAGCACTACGGAGCCAATCACCGACCGCACTGTTTGAGGTGATGGAACGCCCGGAATGAGGCGGTAGAGCACTCCGCTCGCGAGCAATACGCCGAGAGTTGCGAAGACATTCAGCATCGCGCAATCTACGTAGTAAGAAGCCAAAACGTCTGTAATGTCACTATGTCATCTACAGGCATACCTTAGCAATGAACAGCTTGTTGGAGGTTGTATGATGCTTCGAGTACTCGCCGTTCTTGACATGCCGCGAGGACAATCATTTGTTGATCAGCTTCACGCGCTTCGACGTGATACGATCATGGTTCGACACGCCGAGATGATGGGCCGGTCGCTGATCCGCGAAATCGACCACACAATGCCCGATGTGGTGGTCTACGATCCTGCTCGTGATAACGGAGCTCTCCTCTGTGAGGGTAGTATCGGAGGGGGCCGCCCACCCGCCGTGATTTGTGTCTCGGATGATCCAACGTATGCGTTGATGGCGTTTCAACTGGGTGCGTTGCATTATATCTCGTACGATGCTTCAGCAGATGTGCTCGATAGCGCGCTTGGACGCTGCCGGGCCATTGGGGAGTCGCAGTCAAGTTCGCTGCTTCTCCACGAGCGTCCTGCGCTCTTTGCGCCATCGCACGATGTGATTGCACTCCCCGTATTGAGTGGCATTGAGCTGCGCGATCGACGATCGATTGTCCGCATTCAAGGCGAAGGGAACTACACGCGCGTGGTGTTCCTCAACGATCCAGCGATCGTGCTCTCACGGACTATTCGAGACTATGCGCCCGTACTTGAGGATTCCGGAATGCTCCGCGTGCATCGATCGCATTTGGTGAATATCGTTCACGTGCGACGCATCCTTCGCGGGAAGACGCCACGACTGTTGATGTGCAATGGCGACGAAGTAGATGTGTCGAACTCCTATCGCGAACAGCTCTATGCTGCGATTCGCATGGTTGAACGCAGAGCGTCTTAGCGCGATGCGATAAAGGCGCGGAGCATTGCAAGACGCCACACGAAGAGGGCATGACGATTGTCGCCGTTCTTGTAGGCCGACAGTACCTGATTGAGAGCGGTGCGATCAATGGCCCAATCAAGATCACTCCAATCGCCTTCAAGAACATGCGAGAGTGCGCCCCGTAACCACGTGATGTGTCCTGGCGTGATGAAGCCCGTCTTGTCTTTGCGGTCGAGCACAGGATCGGGAACAATGCCGCGCATTGCTGCACGCAAGACACGCTTTGTTTCGCCACGATAGATCTTGTGCTCGTTCGGCATTGCGAAACACAGCTGCACGAGTCGATGATCCAGAAATGGCACGCGCGACTCGATGCTGAAGGCCATTGAATTGATGTCTTCGGTATGCAGGAGCGTAGGCAGAAGCGTGACGCGCATGAGGTTGTAGAGGAAGGCGTTGAGACGCGGTCCCGACGGCATTTCGAGACGGAGCGGGATGGAGGCTGGTGACATCTTCGCTATCCATGGTGCTGTGCGTCCAAGCTCAAGGCGGTAGAGTGCTGGCTCGTCTCGCACTGCGGCAAGCATGCTCTTGGCCAGCACGTCCAGCTTTCGTCGAACGCCGTAGCCCTGTCGCGATGCATGATGATTGAGTTCCTTGGCGGCATCATCAAGCTTGCGAGCACGGACATAGTCGGCAATGCTTCGGTAGAGCGAGTGCATGTACCCGCCCATGATCTCGTCCGACCCTTGTCCGTCGAGCACAACCTTTACGCCGTGCGATGCAGCAAGCTGCATCACAAAGTACTGTGAGATATACGACGACGAGGGCATTGGTGCATCCATCAGGCGCACGATGCGATCGAACACGCCATTTACATCAACGTCACTCGGTGAAATCGTTTGCTGCTTGATCTGAGGATAGCGTTGTAAGACGTGGTCGATGTACGGACGTTCATCGACGTTGCCTTTGCCGGTGTAGTACGCCGTAAACGTTTTGACCGAGTGCTCATCAGTCGATGATGCGAGGACGCTTGCGATTGATGTTGAGTCGAGACCGCCGCTCAGACACACACCCATATCAACGTCGCGTCGCGACGTAAGGCGGATCGAGTCGATGAAGAGCTCACGGAAGCTCTCGACATTGTCATGAAACGACCGCGACGTATCTGGCTGCGTGGCGATGTCGGCGTACTGCCAAATCGTGACTTCGCCCCGTGACCATGTAAGGTTGTGCGATGCAGGAAGACTCTTGATGTCGGTAAACGACGTTTCGTCCCAATGGTGCATCCACCCCAGGTAGAGTCCGCGCAGCAGCTGCTCTTCGTTGAATCCGCCACGATCAAGTGGGGATGTGCGAAGCCCCTTAATCTCTGACGCGAAATGTAGGCGACCATCACGAAGAATGTAATGGAACGGCTTAATGCCGAAGCGATCGCGCGAGCAGAACAGCTCTTGTGTGGTCTCGTTCCAAATCGCGAATGCCCACATACCAATGAAGCGCTCGACGCATGATGCGCCCCAGTGACGATATGCCGTGAGGATTACCTCGGTATCGCCGCTGGTATGAAAGCTGTATCCAGCGGCCTCGAGCTCGGCGCGGAGCTCGACGTAATTGTACACTTCGCCGTTGTAGGTGATGGTCAGACCATGGCCGGACATCGGCTGGTGCGAGCCACTTGATAGGTCGAGAATGCTGAGTCGATTATGACCGAGGAAGACAGGGGGCGTGCACCACGTACCACGATGATCGGGTCCGCGATGTCCCATCACTTCCAACATTCGCGCTCCAATTTCGAGTAACTCGGATTGTTGGAGGCGTTGATCTACAAGCCCAGCGATTCCGCACATGGTTCAAATCTACGGCGCACAAGCACGCCGCCCTCGGTGAATATGGAATTCTCGGAGTAGTTTGCGCACGTGAATCTCTCGTGGAACATTCGACTTCTTCGCGGTCCGCTTCGCCCATTTCTTGTGCGTAAGGCTGTCGATGCCGCGCGTGAGCTACTGCTCGTGCCGCGCCTTCGTCGCTTGCCAACGGCGTGGAATGTCGATCGTCCACTCGCCGAGGCCCTGGTGCCGATTCCTTCTGATGTGTGGCTTCGGGCACACGCGCACGAAGTGCTGGCGTTCGCACGGGCGATGCGCGATGGACGTCCGGGGTTGCCGCAGGTTGCCACATGGCATGTTGCTGCGTCTGACCCTATCGATGTGGACGTGCGCAGTGTGCATGAGCTGAGTCGTATGCATCACTGGTGTGCCTATGCGCTCGCAGCGCATATCGACGCTGAGCATGCGCAGGAATGGTGCACCGTACTAGCATCGGAAATTGCATTGTTTGCGACCACCTGGCCGCCGGAACAGGGCACGCACTGGGCGTTCCCAATGGGGACCGCATTACGAGTGCATTCCATGCTTGTTGCGTGGGATTGGGCACGACGCACAGGGTTCGTTGATGCATCGATGCACCGTCGTGTCGCTGCGCTTGCACTTGATCATGCCGAGAGTGTCTGGGTGCGCAGGGAGCGACGCGGTGGATTATCGACGTCGCACTATGCGGCAAATCTTCTCGGCATCCTCGCTGTTGCTCGATACCTCCCACACGAGTCAACATCGCCAGAGCGTGGTTCATTCGCTGTGCATGAACTTCGCCGCGAGCTCCATCGACAGATTCTTGACGATGGCATGTCGAATGAAGCCAGCACAGGATATCACCGCCAAATCGTTGACACTTTTGTGCATGCTCGCACGCTACTTGGTGCTGATACAGAGCAAGCTGGATGGACGGCCGCAGATGACACCTTGGTAGAAAGTGCCGTTGCGCGATGTGCGCAGCTTGAGCGACTGGGCATGCCGCTTATCGGTGACAATGACGACGGCATGGCGGTGAAGCTGACGGGGTTTGCGGCCGATTGCTCGTATCTCTACGACCTCGTGTGTCCGCAACCGATTGCATCACTGCATATGCCATCAGCTGGTATCTACGTCTTCGAACAGGAACGTCTGCGTGTTACGCTTCGTAACGGATCCGTTGGGCAGTTCGGCAAGGGTGGACATGCGCATCAGGATCTCAACAGTGTGACTGTGTGTGTAGATGGTGTAGCCTTCATCATTGATCCCGGAACATCGGTGTACACCCAGAACGCCGAAGTGCGAAATACTGAGCGCAGTGTTGGCATGCATGCGACGATGTGGTGGGACGATGTCGCGCAGCTCGATGCGCCCCCTGGGGAAAGCGGACTGTTCTGGTTGCTGGATGATCGCACCCAGGTGCGTGTGGTAGATATTGCGGCAGATGGAGTAACGGCTGAGGTGCGTCGACGTAATGGACGCGTCCATCAACGTCGCGTTGAGGTACGCCACGGCACGCTGAACGTCCGCGATCGCTGTGCGGGCGGTCCGCCCGCTACAACATGGTTCCCGCTGCATCCCGACGTTACCATCGAACACATTCACGATCGTTCGGTGCGTCTCCGTCGAGGCGCAGTGCAGTGTGAGCTCAGCTGGAATGCTGGGGAGCTCTCAATCGATACGATTCACGTTTCTCCTGCGTTCGGGCACCGACAATCGTCGCAGCGGTTGATCCTTCGCGGAGTATCGGATCTGGCCTGGACATTCAGTCCGTGTGCATAGGCACGTCGGCCAAGAGGCTATCTTTGCCCCATGAAGCTCACGGCGCATCTCGGCAAGATCACATGGTCGCTCGCCGATAAAGTCCTCTATGTCCTGTATGGTTTTGTTCAGCTTTGGCAGGTCAACCAATTGGTTGCGCTCCAGCCAGACGCGAGCAAGGCGAGCCTGGCGTTGATGGACCTTGGTGCGTTCTCGATTCTGGTCGCCGTCAATACATGGATTATGATCGTCTCCGACGGATCGGCGCTCGCAGGAGTGATTCAGTTCGGGGTCGAGCCCAGTGAGCGTCGGCGCGTCAATACGATGGCGCTGATGATCCATACGATCATCGTTGCAATCGCAACGTTCGGTGTCTACCTCGCTGGCCATCCATTGGCTGAAATGGTTGGAGACTACCGCCTAGGGCTTGTCGCAGATGTGCTCCCGTTGTATGCACTGGTGACGTTGCCGCGTATGTTCTGTCTGAAGCTCATCTATCGTGACATGCGCATGCGCGACTTGTTCGTCGCTGACGCAATCTGGTTTGGTGTTCGCACCGTGCTTACCTGGTGGTTCATTCAATCGGGCACACTCACGTCGTTTGATAGCTTGGTTACAATCGACATCGTTGGAATGGCTGCTACCTCGATTGCCACGGTGGTGCTTACGCGCAAGGAGCTCGTCTTTGGTTGGGGTGGCTCGATCTCCCTCGGCACGTACTTGCGCTATGGGGTGCCCCTTGCAATGGCCACGGCATTGAACTCCGCGCCGCGCCAGCTCGACAATCTCGCCATTGGGGTATTCTTCGGTACAGGAGTTGCCGGTGCGTTTACGCCGGCTAAGAACCTGTATCGCGTGTTCGAGCAAGCATTTGATGCGGTGAGTACGCTGCTGTATCCAGCAGCTGTGCGCATGTATGCGCAGCGGCGCATGGAAGACATGCAGGTACTGATCACCAAGGCTATCAGCGTCACGCTCATTCCAACGGTCATTGCCATTGTTGCGCTTGAGCTCGGACTCAGCAATCTCATTACGGTTGTGTTGGGTCCGACGTACGCAGATGCCATTGCGCATTTCAACGTGCTCATCCTTGCAGGTATTGGAATGCCATTCCTGCTGATGAACTCAATTATTGCGGCGATGGGACAAAGTATGGCGATCGTGAAGTATTCTGCGCTCGGTCTCATTGCTGGAGCGGCAGCATTCTTTGTTGTTGTGCTGATTGATCAGCCTCTGATGGTGGGAGCTGCCTTGGTAGCGAATACACTTGTGATGGGTGCGCTGAGTCTTGCCCATGTACGACGCGAGATTCATTTCCCGATTCGTGCAATGGGTCGAGTGATTGATGATGTGCGGCAGGTTGTCCTGCGCAAAAGGGGGTTGTGATGTGGTTTCATCTCCAGGCAGCTGGTCGCCTTATTTCCCGTCGTACGGGGCCTGTTGTTCGCATGGTGGCCGTTGCCCTCGTGGCATCGACGTGGTGCGTTGCAGGTGCGATGTGGGCCCTTGGCACATGGCGAGATGCCAACGATCGCGCATCAGCGATGTCGATTGATGTTGTGTGTAGTGGTGATTCGACAGGACTAACACCGCAAATGCTCGCTCGCCGTATTGCGCAGACGCCAGGCGTTGTCGAAGCCGTAGTGCAGTCGAGCGAATCTGTGTGGAAGGAGTTTGCTCGCGACTTAAAGATTACCGACGAGAACCTTCGCACTGTGGCTGATTTGCCACCGATGATCCGCGTTCGTATTGCTCCGGAACTCGTCACGCAGCGCGACGTCGAACGCGTTTCCGAAGCGCTCCGCCAAATTTCCAAGCGATCAGTAGCATCCATCGCATGGCCACGAGAGTATGTGGCTATGGTGGAGGAGAACCGTCAGACGCTGATCGTGTTCGGTGGAGCAGCTGGTGTGGTGAGCTTGATCTTGTTTGTTGTCGGCATTGCGTATGCATTCAAAGCTGAAGTGCATCGAGCGGGCGCAGATCTCCGTGTGGCTGAGCTACTCGGAGCGCCCATGCCGTGGATTGCAGCCCCACACACAATTGTCGGACTTCTTGCTGGTGCACTCGGTGTCGTTGTCAGCGCCGGTGTTGTGGTGACGATGCACGCCAACGCGCAACGGCTTGCTCCGTGGGTAGCGCGTGTGACAGTGCAAGAGGTGCTTATTGCCACAGCAGCATTTGCTGCCGTCGGTGCGCTCGTGAGTTGGGGACAGTCGTTGCTCGCTGTACGGGAGGCGATGCGACAGCGATGAGCATCCTCGACCGATATGTCCTCAAGCAGTTTGTGAGTTCGACAGCGTTCGCGCTGATGGCTCTCTGTGCGATCTTCATTGTGATCGACCTGCTTGAGCATCTCGGAAAGTTTCTCGACCACAAGATCCCGCTCGAGACGCTCGGGATGTATTACCTGGCTATGCTGCCATACCTCTGCGAAGTGCTCGACCCTGTAGCGCTCATGTTGGGAGGGTTGTTTGCCGTCGGTCGCTTGAGTTCGAGCAGTGAGGTCACCGCTATGCGCTCGAGTGGACAGCATCCATTGCGATTCCTGATGCCGTTCCTGGTTGTCGCGCTGATGATGAGCTTTGCCCAGATGTACTTCAACGGATGGGTAGCGCCGCGGGCTGCTACCGTTCGACTAGACATTGAGCGACAGTTCCTTGGTAGCACCGAGGGGCGCGGTACGCTCAACGATCTCCACTTCCGTGAGTCGCCATCGCGTAACCTATCTATGCGTCGCTACGATGCCGAGGCACGAATCGCGTTCGGTGTTGCTATCGAGGAGTTTGGCTCGGCGAGTGCACCACGACTGCAGTGGAGGATCGATGCAGATACCATGCGCTGGGACGATGCGCGGTCGGGTTGGGTGGTGCCCCATGGTATTCGGAGAACGAGGCTGCCCGACAAGGTGGAGGTGACGCCCCTTCGCAACGAGCCGGTTGAGTTCTCGGTGCGGCATGATCAGATCGTTCGACTGCAGCTGAACACCGACGAAATGACCTTCCCCGAACTGGCAGAAAACATCGAGACCTTGCGAAAGGGTGGGAAGGACACGCGTCGACAGGAGATTGATCTCTCCGGACAGTGGGCATTCCCGTTCGTGAATTTGGTGGTCGTGATGATCTCTATCCCATTTGCAGCGGTGCGCCGTCGAGGGGGGATGGCCGTAAATATCGCGGCCGCGATGATCCTTGCAATTACCTACATTGCGTTCACGAAAATTAGTCAAGCTGTCGGAGCAGTGATCGACGTCCCTGTCGATGTTATTGGCTGGGGTGCCAACATCATCTTTGTTCTGGTTGGGATGGTTGTGATGTTCCGCATGCGTTTCTGAGTGCATGACCGCGGAGACGGACTATGAGCATTCTTGCTCTTATGTGTTTTGTGATGCTGTGTATGTCGGTGCGTCTACCTGCACAGACATTTCAGCAGTTGCCGGCAATGCGTGCCGGTATCACGTTCCGCAACGACATTGTTGAGTCTGACACGTTTAACGTGCTGGCTGACTTCTATGTCTACAATGGCGGTGGCGTTGGTGCGGGTGACCTCAACAAGGACGGCCTGCAAGACCTCGTGTTTACGTCCACGCAGAATGGTGTGGGAGTCTACATCAACAACGGCGATCTTACGTTTCGTGACGTATCGTCGACCTGCGGCATCAACCTTAATGACGGGAGCGTCAACACAGGTGTCCTTGTTGCCGATCTCACCGGCGACGGCTGGCTCGACATCTACGTGTGTCGCCGATACCTCGCCAATCGACTGTTCGTAAACAACGCCAACGGCACGTTTCGAGATGCATCGTCTGCCTCGGCACTGTCGTACCATGGGTACTCATCACAAGCAGCGGTGCTCGACTACGACCGTGATGGTGATCTTGACGTATTCGTCGTGAACAGCGGCGAGCCGCGACGTCAAGGCTACCTCAACCCGGGTCTGAGCGACAAGCTGTTTCGTAACGATGGCAACGGTGTGTTCGTCGACGTCACCGCGAGTTCAGGCATTCGAGACAAGGGGTACGGTCTGAGCGCAAGTATCGGCGACCTCAATAACGACGGCTGGCCGGACATCATTGTCACCAATGACTTCGAAGAACGCGACGCCTACCATGTCAACAACGGCGATGGAACGTTCGCGGATTCCTCACAGCGCGCTATGGCGAACATGTCGTGGGCATCGATGGGGAGCGACATTGGCGATGTCAATGATGACGGACTGCTTGATATCGTTACTGTCGACATGCTTCCTCGCGACAACTATCGACGTCAGACGCAGCTCGGTGGAATGTCGATCTATGGTCCGTTTTTCGATTCGTTGCAGCGCGTGCACAATGCGCTGCATCTCAATCGAGGCAACGGACGATTCTCGAACATCTGTTACCAAGCTGGAATTGCAGCTACAGACTGGAGTTGGTCGGTCTTGATGGGCGATGTTGACCTTGATGGTCGGCTCGACATGTTCATCACGAATGGAACGAAGCGCGACATTGGTGATCAAGACTACTCGTATAGTCTATTCGCTGGTGCTGAGCCAATGCGATCTGATGCATATCGCGCAATGCCGCGCAGCCAGCTGTCGAACTTCCTCTTCCGTAACACAACAGGATTGCGGTTCACCGACGTCACGATGCAGGCCGGCCTGGTCGATCCGCAAGTATCGAATGGTGCGGCGATGGTCGACCTCGATAATGATGGCGACCTTGACATCGTCGTCAGTAACACCGACACGGTGCCGTCGCTGTACATCAATCGAACGATTGAATCGCGTGGCGCCGCGGCGCGATGGGTTGGGGTGAAGCTCTCTGGCACACCGGGGAATGTTGACGGCGTAGGTTCGCGCGTGACACTCTATGCCGGTGGACGAACATTTACCCGTGAAGTGACTGCGTCGCGAGGCTTTCATTCGACCTCTGATGTGCGCATTGTTGTAGGGCTCGGCAGTATCGCATCTGTAGACTCGTGCGTTGTGCGCTGGCCTACGGGTATCGTACAGACGTACACGAATGTGCCGCTCAATACTTACTCGACGCTCACAATGTCCTCCGCTGGGACCCTATGGCAGCCGCACGAGAACGCGAGGGAGTATATGTCGAAGCGACGTCGCGCGAGCATTCCGTTCTTTCACAAAGAAAACGCGTACGATGATTTTAAACGTGAGCGACTCCTCCCGTATCGCTTTTCGAAGGATGGTCCCGGTGTTGCTGTTGGTGATGTGAATGGCGACGGCATCGCTGACGTTGTGCTCACGGGTGCGAAGTATCAGGCAAGTGCCATCTTTCTCCAGCAGCGTGATGAATCGTTCATTCCATGGCAGGGTGGCATCGACGATGTCGTTGATGCAGAAGACGTCGATGCTGCGCTGACCGATATTGACGGCGATAAGGATCTCGATCTCGTGATCGTAACAGGTGGGAATGAATTCTCGCCGAACGATCCTGAACTCGAGGATCGACTCTATCGCAATGACGGCAAGGGGAAGTTCACACGCGTCCCCAATGGTCTACCTGGTGGCAATCACAGTGGCTCGTGCGTCGTACCAGCCGACTATGATGGCGACGGCGATATGGATCTGTTCATTGGTGGACGCTGCGTGCCGGGGAAGTTTCCGGCGCCAGCTCGATCCGTGCTCTATCGCAATGACAAAGGCACGTTCGTCGATGTCACAGATAAGGCTGCTCCTGGTCTGTCGCGATGTGGTCTCACATCACAGGCTGTGTGGGTTGATATCGACAAGGACAAAGATCTCGATCTAGTTGTCGTCGGACAGTGGATGACGCCGCGCGTTTGGCGCAATACGAAGGGTACATTCGTCGAGGTCACGTCAACGATGGGCTTCGATGGACAAGAGGGCTGGTGGTATAGCGTTGCAGCCTCTGATGTCGACAATGACGGCGATATGGATCTTATCGCAGGGAACATCGGCCTGAACGCAAAGTTCGTTCCCGAGTCTGGTAAGCCAATTATCTGTTACGTAAGCGACTTTGATGAGAACGGGTCGCTCGATCAACTCGTTACCTACGACGTCGATGGTCGTCGAATGCCAACGCGCGGTCGCTCAACAATTCTGGCGCACATGCCGACGCTGACGCGCAAGTACAACACGTTTGCACAGTTCGCCAATGCCGATGTCGATGATCTCATCGCTCCTGCCGTGAAGGACACAACGCAAACGTTGGTTGCACGCACGTTCGCTTCGACCGTGTTTATCAATGCCGACGGACGTTTCACAGCGCAGCCCCTTCCTGAGATGGCGCAGATCTCTCCTGTGATGTCGATCCTACCACGCGACCTCGATGGTGATGGCGATCAGGATCTCGTATTGGCAGGGAATGCAAAAACGCAGGATGGCGATATCATCGGCTACGATGCCGGAATGGGGCTCGTACTGCGCAATGATCGCAGGGGATTGTTTACTCCAGTCGAGCCATGGCAATCCGGATTTTCCGCACCACACGACTCACGTCGCATGGCGGTTATCCCAGTGCCGGACAAGCACGACCTGCTAATTCTGACTGTCAATGGTAGGTCGCCGCGCCTCTACGATCTTCAGGCATTTCCGTTGCAGACGAAGAGGTCTCGATAAATTCAGACCAATACGTCCGCTTTTTCTATGTTTGTGGTTATGAAGGCACTCCCAATCATCCTCGCGTTTCTCGTGCTGGCTGGTTCAGCCTCGGCGCAGAAACTCACTGGCGCTGATATCGCGCATCAGTGGAACCGATGTGTCATCGAAGTGATCATGGAAGACGGATTTGGTCCGCCCATCGCCGCGCGCATTCACGCGTACGCAAACCTCGCAGGATATCAGGCATCGTACCATGCAGAGCCTGGATACACAAGCATGGTTGGGAAGCTCAATGGATTCACGACATGTCCAACGCCACAGGCTGGCGTGACATACGACTATCGTGTCGCAACTGTTGCTGCAATGCAGACCGCGTGCAGCAAGTTGCTGTATCGCATCGGTATCTCGGACAGTCTTGCGAAGGTGCACTTCGCCGCGTTGCAGACCGAAGTTGCAGCTGATGTCTTTGAGCGTTCGAAAGCCTTTGGGGTTGACGTTGGTAAAGCCATCCAAGCCTATGCGAAGGCCGATGGATACAGCCGCACGCAAGGATTGCCTGATTACGAGTGGCCACGCTGTGATTCGTGTTGGATCCCAACACCACCAAACTTTGCAAAGCCCCTTTCACCGTATTGCGGACAAGTGCGCACGATCGTTCTGAAGGGCGCCAGCGAATTCAAGGTGCCGCCGAGTATCCCATTTAGCACGGATAAAAATTCTGCCTTCTACAAGGCAGCAATGGAAGTGATTGAGGTCCATAAGAACCTGACTGATGAACAGCGCGAGATTGCCAACTTCTGGAACGACAATCCCGTGCTGACAAACTACCACGGTCACTTTGTATACAACTCACGGCAGATCTCGCCTGGTGGACACTGGATGAATATCACACAGCGCGTGCTCCAAGATCAGGGTGCCTCGATGGTGCGTTCATTCGAGGTATACTCGACGGTTGCGTTTGCCCTGTTCGATGGCTTCACGGCATGCTGGGCAGAAAAGTTCCGTGGGAATCTGATTCGCCCCGTGACCTACATCAATCAATACATCGACAAGACGTGGGAGCCAATGCTCCAGACGCCTCCGTTCCCTGAGCATGCAAGCGGACACTCCACCATTACCGCCGCTGCTGCCGTGGTGCTGACGGCGCATTTTGGTGATGTTGCCTTCGTCGATAGCACAGAGGTGCCGTTCGGTTGGAAGCCCCGTTCCTTCAAGAACTTCAAGGAAGCTGCGCAAGAGGCATCGGTGAGCCGCCTCTATGGCGGAATTCACTACCGTCGCGGGTGTGATGCCGGCAACGAGCACGGAACTATGATCGGGGAAGCAGTTGTTCGTAGGGTTCAAGTACGAACGAAATAACGCTCCACACCATCTCCACATGATGATCCGCATCGCTCTTGTTCTCGTCCTGACTGCAGTCCTGCTTGGACCTGGCTGCACGCAAGATCCAGTGGTCCCAGCACCCCCTGCAGACACAACCGTCGTGACGCGTGCTGACCTCCGGGCAGATAGTGCCATTGGCTGGCTGTACTACTCGATTGATGGAGACTCCGTGGTGTCGCCGCTGTTTGCAGGCACGTCGGAATGGGATATCCGCATGGCATACCTCCGCTGTTGCGGCAATACCCGCACCATCACCGTGCAGCTGAACTCGGGAAGTGCCGGACCTGGAGCCACGAACGGCGCGCTGGTGAAGAGCCGCTTCGAGCAGGTGACGAGCATGCCATCGGGACTGACATTGCGTTCAGACGATACGCTCAATCCGGTAATCGCCTTTGTCGGTGCAAACGGCTCCTGGATATACGCTGGTGCCCCAAATCATACGCTCGCACCGAGCCCAGATCGGTGCTTCGTGGTCGAGACCGATAAGGGACGCCTAGTGAAGTTCCAATTCACAAGCATCTATCAGGGGGCCCCCGCGACCCCCACGCAAAACTCTCCGATCGGGTTTTATCACTTCCGCTATGCTAATTTGCGCTGAGGAGAACTGACTATGTACGGTAACATCACCATCGTCGACGGACCAAGCGCGGATCAACCAATTGATGATCCGATCAAGTTGGCCGAATTTGAAGAGAAGATTGCGCGTGGCGAAAAGATCGAGCCACACGACTGGATGCCAACGGAGTATCGCCGCCAGCTGATTCGTATGATCGAACAGCACGCGCACAGCGAGATCATCGGCGCGCTTCCAGAAGGCACGTGGATTACGCGTGCGCCTGGCTTCAAGCGCAAGATCGCCCTCATGGCGAAGGTGCAGGACGAAGTCGGTCACGCACAGCTGCTCTACAGCGCAGCGGAGACGCTCGGCAAGCCACGCGAGAAGATGATCGACGATCTGCTCAGCGGCAAGTCGAAGTACTCGAACGTCTTCAACTATCCAGCCCTGACATGGGCCGACACAGCAGTGATCGCATGGTTGATCGATGCATCGGCGATCATCAATCAGGTTGCAAACTCAAAGGGCTCGTACGCACCATACTGTCGTGCACTCGAGCGTATCTGTCAAGAAGAATCATTCCACCTCAAGTACGGCTACGATAACGTGGTCGCCCTTGCGACAGGAACGCCGAAGCAGCGTGAAATGCTGCAAGAAGCATTCAACCGCTGGTGGCGCCCAATCATGCACTTCTTCGGTCCACCTGATGTGGCCTCGGTGCATAGTGAGAAGCTGATGAAGTGGAAGGTCAAGATGGCGTCGAACGACGACATGCGCCAGCAGTTCTTCAACCAGTACGTTCCGAAGATTTGGGAACTCGGTCTCACAATTCCAGATGAAGAGTTGAAGAAGGACCCGCTCACGGGCAAGTGGTCGTATGGCGATCCAGACTGGAACGAGTTCAAGCGTGTGATCAACGGCGACGGACCATGCAACAAGGAACGTCTTGCCGTGCGTAAGATGGCCGAAGAGCAAGGCCGCTGGGTTCGCCAAGCGCTTGCCAAGCCAACAGAGAAGTACGTTGTGCCACTGGCATAACGCTCTAACGCATGAAGATCTATCAAGCGGCACGTGGAGTCATTCCATGTGCCGCTGTTTATTTTGATTAACATCTGGTATGATTGAGCAGCTATTCGAAGTAGGGAATGCATCCACGTGGATCTCGTTGGCGATAGCGCTTCTGATCGGACTACTGATCGGTGCAGAGCGTGAATCGGCACGGTCGAACGTGCATGTGGGATTGCGTGATTTCCTCGTTGTGTCCGCGATTGCTTTTGCGTGCGCGCTGATCAACGTCTGGTGGCTCACAGCCATCGTCTCGGTTGGTCTGTCGGGCGTAATGATTGCGCATCACCTGCGTGAGCCATTCGAAGCGGGCATTACTACCGAGATGGCGATGATTGTGACCTTTGTGTTGGCGTATCTCGTCTCTATTCCTGGTAACGATCAGTATGATGGCATAGGCATAGCGCTCGCAATCATCGTCGTGCTCTTCCTTGATGCCAAGCCTAGTGTGAAGAAGTTTTTTCGTGAGACAATCACTGATCGAGAGCTGGCCGATACAGTCCGATTCCTCGCGCTCATCTTCATCATTCTACCGCTGTTGCCAGACGGACGCTATGGACCCTATGGGTTCCTTGCTCCACGATCACTCTGGATCGCTGTGATCTCGGTGAGCGGAATTTCTTTCGTTGGCTACTTCCTCACAAAATTCGTCGGACATCGGAAAGGGGCCACCATTCTTGCCATCGTTGGCAGCTTGGTTTCAACGACAGTGATGACGCAGACATATGCACGGCGTGTTGCAACAGATCCTGCATTGCTTGGTTCATCCTGGAAGTATGCCACGCTTGCCAATAGCATCCAGTTCCTGCGGGTTGGAGCACTGCTTTCCATTGCCGCGCCAGCTCTCCTGCCCAGCACACTGCCTGCATTGCTTGCCGCAGCATGTGCTGGCATTCTGTTGAGTATGCTGTTGGGTAAAGACTCCGGCACAACGGTTCCTGACGTCGCACATGTGACCAATCCACTGCGCGTGATGCCGGCACTCCAGTTCGCAGTGTTTATGGCTGCTGTATCATTCGTAGGCAACGCCGCAACGGCACTGATTGGTCAACAGGGTCTGCTCGTAACGGGAGCTGTTGGTGCACTTGTTGATGTGGATGCGATTGTGTTTACAGTTGCCGATAGGGTCACGTTTGGTGGTCTACCCGAAATCGAGGGTGTGATCGTGGTGGTGACAGCAATTGGTATGAACATGCTCGTTAAGCTGGTGCTCTCTACAACGTCGGGTTCGGTGGCCTTTGCGCTGCGAATGTTGGCCTCCTTCTTGCTGATGATCGTCGCAGCGGTAGTGGCGATTGCTCTTGCTGGCGTGGCGCAAGCAGCGATCTGACGTATTTTCGCCCTCCACGTCTCTCCAAAGGTAGCGCATGCATCTTCGAAGCTTGATGGTACTGCTCATCAGTGCGATCGCGATCGGTATCATCCCCTCGTGCTTCCAATCTCCTGGCCTTGCGGTTGAGGACTACGATACAGTTCTTACGGGGTACATCCCGGGGACGCCGTTCTCGTCGTACCGCACGTTTGCCATGCCCGACACGATTATCCACGTTGGCGACGATACGGACAAGCTACTCGGCCGGACGTATGATGCGCTGATTCTCTCGACGATCGTTCGCAACCTCGAGGCACGCGGCTATCGACGCGTGCTCGATACGCTCCAGGAAGTGCCAGATGTCGTTGTGTACGTCGCAGGTTCGGCGTCGAGCTTTACGTCGTACTATGGCGGATGGGATGATTACTGGGATGGGTACTGGGGTTGGGGTCCGTACTACCCACCATACTGGGGTCCGTCGTACGGATCGACGACCTACAGCATCGGTCGCATTAATGTCGACATGGTTGATCGCGGTATCGCGCAGCGCGGACTGAAGAATCCGATCGTCTGGAGCGGCACTCTGAGTGGTCTGCCCGCTGGCACGATCTCACGATCCTACCTCACAACAAAACTGAATCAGATGTTTGAGCAGTCGCCATACCTTGTTGCGGGAGGTGCGCAATGAGAACCTTCTTCATCGCATGTCTTGTGCTTATGTCGGCGTCGCAGATGTCTGCCCAGCGCTACTTCGGTAGTTTGATGTGGTCGGTGGCAACGCCTGCTGGTGCATTCCGCTCATTCATTACGGAGACATCCGCAAGTGGTGTCGGACTTGATCTACAGTGGTGGCTCCAGGATCATATCTCGGTAGGGCTTGTAACTGGCTTCAATATGTGGTCGGATGTCTATCGCGATCGAACGCATCAATTCCAGAGCGGCGAGTACGATGCGGCAATTAATGGCACCCAAGTGCACACTGTGAACTCCTTCACCATCATGGCTGGTTCGCGATACGTCTTCGGACGTTCACGCGATGTGCGGCCATTCGTAGGCGTTGCTGCCGGTGCCGTTACATCGAATCAAGTGCTTGATGTCGGCTTCGTTGAATTCAACGAAGTGAACTGGCATTTCGGTGTGGCTCCTTCGGTCGGACTCCTTCTTCCGATCTCATATCAAACCATGGTCGACCTCTCTGCGAAGCTGAGCTACGGCTTCCCGTCCGGCACACCGTTGTATGATGCATCCACTCATGCCATCGCGTTCTGGAGTATCAACGCCGGCATCACATTCGGGAACTAAGATGCCAACACCAATCCCGCATCCAGGTAATCCGAACGACACGTTGTCGTACCTCGACGCATTCGTGACGTTGGTGCGCATACTTCGCGAACAATGTCCGTGGGACATGAAGCAAACGCACCAGTCGATCTCGCATTTGCTGATTGAAGAAGCCTACGAAACGATTGACGCGATACATGCAGGAAACGATGCTGAGCTCCGCAAGGAACTTGGCGACTTGTTGTTGCACGTTGTCATGCACAGCGTGATGGCTGAGCAGCGCGGTGCATTCGATCTACGTCAAGTGATAGCATCGGAGTTCGATAAGCTTGTGAATCGTCATCCGCACATCTTTGCTGATACTGTTGCGGCAACGGAAGACGTTGTGCTTCAGAACTGGGAAGCACTTAAAATGAAGGAAGGTCGCACGTCGATTCTCGATGGTGTGCCTCGTGCGTTGCCTGCGGCGCTTCGTGCGCAGCGTGTGCAGGAGAAGGCGGCCAACGTTGGGTTCGACTGGCACGATCGTCGCGATGTGTGGGCAAAGGTTGATGAAGAGCTCGACGAGCTCAAGGTTGAAATCAACGATGGGAATGCCGAGGGAACGGCACGTGAGTTTGGCGACGTACTCTTTGCTCTCGTCAATGCCGCTCGACATGAAGGTGTGATTGCCGAAGACGCATTGCATGGAACGATTGGTGCATTTATGCGCAGATTCCAGCACATCGAACAACGTGCGCAGGAACACGGCCGTGAGCTCAAAAGCATGTCGCTTGAAGAGATGGATGCATACTGGGATGAAGCGAAAGGGCAGGGATTGTGAGATTTGTAACGTATGCATGGTTGCTCGCAATTGCACTTGTGATCGTCGCTTGCGGGCAGAATAGCTCGACGGTTGATCAGCAAGCTGCTGACTCCGCTGCTGCACAGCAGGCCGTAGCCGGTGCGAATAAGGATGGGATCGATACGTCGACATTCACGGTGACGGATACGACAATCACACTCCGCAACGGAGATTTCCCGACTCCATCAGGACGCGTCGTCAACGTGATGGTCACGGGACTCGACTCGCGTCTTGGCGACCCAATGGGGCATGCAGACGCAAATCATCTCGTTCGGTTCTTCCTTGATTCGGGGTGTATTGAGATCATCTCAATCCCTCGCGACACGCCGCATGATGCTGGCTTTGAGGACACAACCGGACTGAACAAGCTGACCAACGTGCGTGCAAATCGTGGACGTGCGGCATATCACGTTGCTGCTGCCGAGATCGCGGGCGTATCGAAGATTGATTACTGGGTCGAGTTTGGCTTCTCGCAGGCCATTGGCTTGCTCGAGTTGATGGGGTATAAGGAGAATGCTTCGTCGACACTCCGTGTGCTACGGTCTCGTCAGGCATACGCTGCCGGTGACTATCAGCGCGTGTATAATCAGGGACAGTTCATCCGTCAGATCATTCTCCGTGCGTTCGATCAGACCGACAACCTCTTAGGTGAACTTGCACTCCGTGCATCGCTGGCACTCGTCGAAACGAACCTCACGTATGACGCGTGCGATCAGATGCTCGACGCGCTGCGAGCGAGAGGTTTCTCCGACGCTGATCCGTCGCGCATTTGGGTGCGACTCAAGCCGTCGCTGATTACAAAGCTGAAGGTGTACTCGTTCGACTCGGCAAACGTGAATGCAATCGATCAGCAGATCACGCAAAAGATATCACGTCTCGGACTCGATAGCGTCCCTGTGAATGCGCAGACCTATGAGCGACGTCTTTACAACCTTGTGCAGAAAGCAGCGGCTGATAGCGCACGCTCTGCAGGTAGTGTGATACGACTGCTTCGACGTCCGTATGAGCAGCGCGCATGGCTGCAGGTAAAGGATCTTTCGAAGCGCAAGATGTATCGCGACCGGATCTGCGGTATGCTGATCGCGTCGTACCGTCGCGTCAAGAATCCTGATGCAGCAAAGCGCATCGAGGACTACATCGCCATTGAGGATCGTGTTAACGCAAATAGGTAGTCGGGTTCAGACGATCACGTCCGTACCATAGCTCGAAGTGGACCAGCGCGCCGTCAATGTTCTCGCCGCTTGTGCCAACAACTGTGCCCGATTGTACAGTGCTGCCCTGACGCACATTCACCGTGGCAAGATTCGCATAGACAGAGCGGAAGCCATTCTGGTGATCGACAATCACAAGTGATCCGAAACCAGGAAGCCACGTCACGCTCGAAACCTCGCCCTTACCGATACTCGTCACGCGCGTGCCGACTGCAGCACGAATGTCGATGCCAGGATTCTCAAGCGTCGTACCCGTCTTTGGGTTGCGATATGTGCCATAGCCCTGGAGAATCGATGCAGAAGGTGTTGGCCATGGGAGCGACCGACGCGCAAACCCGGGTGCGCTTGGAGTGCGTTCAGCACGCGTAGGCTCGGGTCCAGACTCACGTGGTCGACGAGTAGCTTTCTCGCGCTTTCGTTGTTCGTCGCGCTGGCGTTCTCGTGCAACGAGGTTCGAGATCATTGTCCGAACGCGTTGCGCACTCTGTTGCTTCTTCTGGAGTTCTGCGACGAGCGTTTCCTTATTCGAACGCAGGCGCTGTAGTTCTTGCTGACTCTTGGTGATGGTTGTTGCAAGCGTCGAGCGTTCGCGCTCTTTCGTTGTTAGGATCTGCTGCTGTGTTGACGTGACATCGTCAAGAAGGTCCTTTTGCTGAGCGAGAGAATCGCGCAGTGATCGCATCGAGGTTCGATATGACGAGAGCGACTGCGTCAGTGCACGGAACACAACATCGCTTCTGAGTGATGCACGAGGTACACCGGCGTGCTCACGCTGATAGGTGCGCATGCGCTCAGCCGTCTCGCGCCACGAGGTCTCGGCACGCTCGAGTGCTGACTGAGTAGAGCTGATGCGTGTTTCAAGTACGCGTGCAGTGTCCTGCAAGCGTTGAACATCTTCTTCCAGTCGTGCGATGAAGATCGTTAGCTGGTGACGTTGACGCTGGAATGACGACAGCGAGCGCATCGCTGATGATTCCCGCCGATTCAGGGCAGAGATCCGCGCTCGTGTTTCTTCGATCGACTGACGGAGTCGATTAAGTTCACGTTTTGTATCTGCGATGCTGGATTGCCCGAACGTGATGGACGTCAGTACAACAGCGAGGACGAGGATCGTTACGAAGCGACTCAGAATTCCTCGGTCTTTTCTCGACGAATCACAGCACCCAGTGCACCGAGCTTGTGCTCGAGTGCTTCATATCCGCGGTCGAGGTGGTACACGCGAAGAATCTCGGTCTCACCCTCGGCAATCATCGCGGCGAGAACCAAGCTGGCGCTCGCACGAAGATCGCTCGACATCACAGTTGCACCGGTGAGCTTGGCTCCACCCTTCACAACGCAGTATCCTTCACCCGTCTCAATGTCGGCGCCAAGACGCTGAAGCTCTGGCACGTATCCGAAGCGTGTTGGATAGATCGTGTCCTTGATGCGTGCTGCACCTGTTGATGTGAGCATGAACGCAGCCCACTGTGCTTGCGAGTCGGTTGGATAGCCAGGATAGATCGTTGCCGTAATGTCAACCGGATTTGGATCGCGGTCCATCTGAATGCGGATGGTGTCTGTTCCGATATCGAGTGTGCACCCTGCATCTTCGAGAGCTTGCGTTACAGCGGTAAGATGACGTGGCTCGACCTTGCGGACCGTTACGTCGCCCTTCGTCATTGCTGCTGCGATCAGAAAGGTAGCCGCCTCGATGCGATCAGGGATCGTCGACACATCAACGTTATGAAGTTCGTCGACGCCTTCAATCTCCAATGTCGTTGTACCAATGCCCGAGATCTTTGCGCCCATTGCAACGAGCATGTCGATGACAGATGTCACTTCGGGTTCAAGGGCAACATTGGTGAGTGTTGTGTGCCCCTTGGCCAACACAGCAGCCATGATGATGTTGACCGATGCGCCAACGCTTGAAATGTCGAAGTGGAAGTGATTGCCCTTTAGGCGATCAGCTTTCGCGATGATGTATCCGCCTTCAACCTCGATCGAAGCGCCGAGCTTTTCGAGCCCCTTGAGATGAAGGTCGACAGGGCGAGGGCCGAAGTTGCAGCCACCAGGGAGCGACACGCGAGCTTCGCCGTAGCGTGCTACGAGTGGACCCAACACATAGATCGATGCCCGCATCTGCTTGACATAGTCGTAGGGAGCTTCATGGCTCGTCAGGTGCGATCCATCAAGTGTGAGAACATCTCCATCGAGATGCATCTGCACGCCCATGCTTCCAAGCAGGCGACTCATGGTCCATAAGTCGCGATTGTTCGGCGTATTACGAAAGGTAAACGTCCCAGGCGCGAGCAAGCAGGCAGGCATCAGAGCAAGCGATGCATTCTTTGCACCAGAGATGTCAACGGTCCCCGTGAGGCGCACCCCACCATCAACGATGAATTTGTCCATGCGCAAAGATACTCGCTATATTCGCGCTCCCGTTAGAGGTGCTACCGAAGGTCGGTGGCTGAGAACAAACTCTTTGAACCTGATCCGGATAATGCCGGCGAAGGAAAACGAGGTGAACCATGCGCAAGCTCGCAGCATTGGTGGTGCTTGGATGCGCCACACTTACACCAGGTTTCGCTCAACCGTCGACGTCCCGTGATACGGCCACGTATCGCATGCGCGAGATCCGCGTAGAGACGTCGCCCTATGCACAGGCAGCCGATCCCGTTACGCAAACCACGGTGACAAAGGCCAACGTCGAGCGGCTCTACATCGGACAGGACGTTCAGTATGTACTCGAGCGTACCGTGCCATCGGTGATTTCGTACTCAGAGTCCGGCACTGCGGTGTCGAACTACGGTACCTTCCGTCTGCGGGGTATCGACCAAACACGCGTGAACGTAACACTGGATGGTGTGCCCCTGAACGACATGATTGACCAAGGCGTGTTCTTCTCCAACATCGGGGACTTGATGAACGGCATGTCGTCGGTGCAGGTGCAGCGGGGGACGGGTCTGAGCACTAACGGTACTGCATCGTTTGCCGGTGCTGTGGGCCTCACATCGCCATCGCTCTCGCTATATGGCGACGCACGCAAGCCGATGGCGAACGTGCAGCTCTCGGGTGGGTCGTTCAACATGCTGCGTGGTAGCGCCGCTGTGCGAACTGGATCGATTGATAGCTCGGTGAATATGTATGCACGGTTCACAACGCTCTCGACCGATGGCTACCGCCGTCATACTGGAACAACTGCGAACTCTGCGCACATCGCTGCTCGCTGGCAGGATGCTTCGAACACCAATTCGCTCCAGCTCACCGGTCTGTGGGGTCGCACGCAGAATGAGCTTGGCTACTATCCCGTGCCAAAGGCGCTGGCTGATGCAGACCCACGCACAAATCTGAACGATAGTGCTGACGTTGACGACTTCGGACAGCATCTCATCTCGCTCACATACCAGCATGTGCTGAACGAAAACGCCGTTATTTCCGCGACTGCCTACATGGGTGGGGCAGGGGGCGATTTCTTCACCGGCTTCCGTGATACGTCGGGTTTGACGCTGCTGAACTATCCGCTCGAGAACCGCCATTACGGCGCAATGGCAAGCATCGATGCGCGCATGAGCGATCTCACGCTCCGAGCTGGATTGCATGCCTACACATTCCGTCGTCGCAACTGGGAAACTGTTGCACCTGAGTTCAACCGTCCATACTACGATGATCGTACAACGAAGAACGAGCTCTCCGCATTTGCTCGTGCAGAGTATGCCCTTGGCGCGCTGAGCTTCCTGGCCGATGTCCAAGTTCGCAACGTATCGCTGTCGTTCTCGACACCCGATATGCTGTCGTTCACGGAAGCATTCCCTGTCCATCGCTGGACATTTGTCAACCCACGTGTTGGCGCACGATATGCGCTCTCGTCCGAGTCTGACGTGTACGCATCATTCGGACGCACCAGTCGCGAGCCAACCCGGTTCGATTTGTTAGGGGGCACGCAACTCACTGACGGGAATCTCCCGGTCATCCGTACGCCAAATACGGTGCGTCCGGAACATGTGAACGACCTTGAGTTGGGCTTCCGCACGGCGAGTGACAACATCTCGCTCGACGTAACGGCATTTGCGATGTTCTTCACAGATGAGATTGCACCAATCGGACCGTACATTGATCAGTTGTTTGTGCAGCTCCGCAAGAACGTCGAGTCGAGCCGCCGTCTTGGCATCGAACTCCTGTCGACGATTCGACTCCATCGCACCTTGCATGCTGACATTGCCGCAACGCTCATGACATCGAATGTAGCACGATTTGCACCCGAGAATATCGGCGTTGACACCGTGTTTACCAATGTGACGCCAGTCCTGACACCATCGACACAGGTGCTTGCTACGTTGCGGTACCAGCCCCTTGATCAACTCTCTGTCGAAGCTGGAGTGCGGTACATCTCGTCGTCGTTTACCGACCTCACGAATGCAGCTGGACTCGTTCTGCCAGAGGTTGTCGATGTGAACGCGCGGGTATGGTGGAACATCATGGGCGAACACCGCATTGGTGTAATGGCGAACAACGTGCTCGACCGCATGATCGTAACCAACGGCGGCTCCACCTTTGACGGCACATCGACCGTGCCCACGTACTTCGTGCAGGCTGGCCGCAACTTCATGGTGATGCTCGACCTGCGATTCTAACCGCCCGAGCCCGCCTTTGGGGTATATTCGCGGTCTATGAAACGACACTCCGTGAAGGTTACGCGCCGCTGTGCGCATCGTGGCGACAACGGTCAATGCAAGCGCATGACCAGTGTTACGCATCCTTATTGTGCTCAGCATACCAAGGAACATTTTGGTGTGTCGGTGAAGAAGAGTCACATCAAGGGTGCCGGACTTGGTTTGTTCGCTGAGCGCACATTCCGAGCCGATGAGCGTATTGTTGAATACACGGGTGAGAAGCTTACGACCGATCAATACGATCGTCGCTATGCCTCGGACGCCCTTGGTTCATACGGGATTCAGCTTTCGGAGCGGTACGTGATCGACGCTGCGAAGACCACTAGCGGTGTGGCTCGGTACGCCTGTGACTATCACGGCTCAGGTAAGAAAGCGAATGCTGAATACGTCGTTTTTGGAAGTCGTATCTATATCGTAGCTACTCGTACAATCAAGCCCGGCGAAGAGATTTATACAGATTATGGTGACGACATGCACCGAGCGCTGGGGTTGAATTAAACCAACTCTATATTTTTGCGTTATGGGTTCCATGTTTATCTCCAACAAAGACGAGACCGTTCGGCTCTTCAAGAACCCCGTTCTGGAATACTTCTCGCACATCCATCCGGCGACCCCCTTGGTGGTATTCCTGCCATCGGTCGCTGTGACGCTCTATGGTAGCATCCTTGGAGGCAGTTGGATGGAGTCTGTCGGACTCTGGTCGAGTGTTGGGGTGTTCGTCTTGGGAGTGTTGGCATGGACCTTCGTTGAGTATGCCATTCACCGTTGGGCATTTCATCTGGAGCCTACATCGAACCTTGGCAAGCGGGTGCATTTCCTGGTCCATGGCATTCACCACGACTATCCACGAGATTCAACGCGCCTCGTGATGCCGCTTCTGGTGAGCGTACCCTTGGCCTTTGCGTTCTATGCGCTCTTCGCGGCCTTATTCGCCCCGTTCAACAACGCCCTCTTTGGCGGCTTTATTTTTGGCTATGTTGCATATGATTCGATCCACTATGCCACGCATCACTTCCCGATGACGTCGCGTGTGGGTCGATTTCTGAAAGAGTACCACATGAAGCACCACTACGTGGACGAGCACACCGCCTTTGGTGTGAGCACGCCACTGTGGGACTTCGTGTTTCGCACCGTGCCCGCTTGGGCGCGGAAACGTTCATCAACGAATTCGTCTGCTCCTACTTCCTGAGGTGTTTCAATGGCGCATGCATTTTCCGATATCATCAATGTTGTCAAGGCAGTTGCATCTGACGTGACACCTGTCGAGCACCACGGTGATCTCACCATTACGGTGCCGAAGAGTCAGCTTCTTGACGTGTTGCATGAGCTCAAGGAAAATCCGCAGATGTCGTTCTCGCAACTGATCGACGTCACAGCAATCGACTGGGCGAAGTCGCCCGATCGTTTTGAGGTCGTGTACTTCCTGTACTCACTCGAGCACAAGACACGCGTCCGCATCAAGGTGGCTGTGCGTGAAGATGCACCGCACGTACCGACGGTTGTAGACGTGTACGAGTCGGCGAATTGGTACGAGCGTGAGACCTACGATATGTACGGCATCATGTTCGACGGTCATCCAGACCTGCGCCGCTTCTACATGCCGGAAGACTTCATGGACGATCAGGGCACGCCACTGTATCCGCTCCGGAAAGACTTCCCGCTGATGGGAATTCCGGGCTCGCTGCCGCTGCCAGAAAAGAACTAACAACTACGTGCTGCCCTCGGGCAGCACGTCTGTTTTAGGACTGAAGCCAGGCGATTGCGTCAGCGATCGTTGGCTGGAATTCGAACAAGTATTCGATCTGCGAAATACGGAAGAGATTTCGCACAGTCTCTTGCGTGCCGACAAGGAGAACAAACCCCTCATGCTCCTTCATCTGGCGGTGCGCCAGCAGAATCGATGACAGACCCTGAGAGTCGCAGAAGTGCACCATCGTAAGGTCGATGACGAGCGCCTTCACCGATGGCTGACAGAGGATCAGGAGTTCACTCTTGACATCGGGAGCATTTGTCGAGTCGAGCATCGGCTCCTTGATGGTAAATACCACCAACTCGTCGTCTTGTTCAACAGAAAAGCGCATGTGCAGGCACCTCAGATAAAATGGTGATGGTGCAAAGATCGTAATTGATCGCAACTTTGCAGTCATGCGATCCATTCTCGTTATCCGTCTCACATCCATGGGTGATGTTGTGCTCGCGACACCGCTCGTGCGGCAGTTGCGTCGCACGTATCCTGATGCGCGCATCGATGTGGCGGTAGCAGACCGATTTGCCGACGTCTGGGCGAACAACCCACAGGTGACGCTTGTGTGGCCCGTACCATCAGTGCATGCCTCGGAGGCAGGCATGGACGAATTGAAACTCGAGATGCTCGAGTCGCTCAGTGGAGAATGGGGTGGAGCATACGACCTTGTCGTCGATCTGCAGAACTCATTTCGTTCCGCTGCACTCAGGCGCGGACTGGGCACTACGGTTGTGCGCGCTCCAAAGCACCGCGTGGAAAAGCTCGCCATGGTGTACCTGAAGAAGCGGCCTGCTGTAACGACGTCGATCGTAGATCGCTATCGTTCAACGGTGCAGCATCTGCCGCTCGTGGCCGATACCGACGGCTGCGAGATCTGGCTTCCTGGCGAACACACGTATCCGTCAGTACGTCCAGCGCGGGAGCGCACGCGCGTTGCACTTGTCCCGGGCGCGCATCATGCCACAAAGCGATGGCCAATCGTGCGCTACGCAGAACTTGCAGCAGCGCTCGTGCGACACGGTCGCGAAGTAGTGCTGCTCGGTGGGCCCTCGGATGTTGAGCTCTGTGACGCTGTTGAGGCAGCCGCAGGAGTACCGGTGCTTCGAGCTGACGGAGCCACGTCGGTCGAAGCTACGATCCGTATGATCGATACCTGTGCCTGCGTCATCACGAACGACACCGGCGTCATGCACTTGGCGGCTGCTCGTCGGGCTCCCGTTGTTGCCATCTTTGGTTCAACCGTGCGCGAACTAGGCTTCGCGCCATATGGCACGGCATACCGAATTGTCGAGCACGATGTCGCATGCAGGCCGTGCTCGCATATCGGACGTGCCACATGTCCAAAGGGTCACTTCCTTTGCATGGAGGGGATTGCCGTTGCTGATGTGCTGCGAGCCTATCACGAGCTTGTGTGACGGCACGATTCTTGCTTTGATCCCTGCATGATTGGAATCGTCCTCGTTGGCGCAGGGAACATTGCCCAGAGCATTCACCTGCCTTTGTTTTCAGCGATGCCAGGTGTTCGCATCGTTGCCATTTGCGACCGTCAAATTTCGAAGGCACGTATCCTTGCCGAGAAATACAAGGTGCCACATGTGTTCCGTGCTCTCGACGACGCGCTTGCGCTCGATGGCGTCGATGCCGTTGTCGTAACCACATCGACCGATGCACACGCAAGTGTTGCGATGCAGGCTATGTCGGCCGGTAAACACGTGTTTGTCGAGCGACCAGCAGGAAGAACGCTGCAGGAGACGGTAGACATGCGAGCGCTGTCGCAGGAACACGGCGTACAGGTAATGATTGGCATGAACCATCGATTCCGTCCCGACGTGGTAAGCATGAAGAATGCGGTCGACCGAGGTGAGATCGGTGCACCGTACTACGTCAAGGCTGGATGGGTTAAGCAGCGTTCGACGGATGCGCGGTGGCTTGCCAATGCTGATATGTCGGGTGGTGGTGTCCTTGTCGACCTTGGTATTACCGTGTTGGATATGATCCTGCACGTCTTCGACTTTGGTCGTGTGCGAAGCGTCATGGCGTCGACCTTCCATCACGAGACGAAGACGGTTGAGGACGTCGTGGTTGCGATGCTGCAATTCGAAAACGGTGCCATTGCGACAATCGAAACTAGTTGGTCGCTTGTCCGCGCAGAAGATCTGTACTACTGCAACGTATTCGGCAAAAAGGGTAGTGCATACATCAACCCGTACCGTCTTGTGCGTAAACAAGGGTCCTCGATTCAGTCTACATCCACTCCGCCGAAGAAGACGCAGCTCGAGATCTACCGAAAGAGCTATGAGTCGGAGTTCAAGCACTTCGTTAACGCGATCCGCGGTGTTGTGCCGATGATTTCAACGATTGACGAGGCCTGCGAGCGAATGAAGGTCGTCGAAGCCCTCTACGCGAGTGCCGAACTGAAGCGCGAAATCGTCATTCCGTAGCCGTTGCGGGATAAATCGTGGGGAAAACGGTGGAAAACCACCCCTCACGTTTCCATAGTTTGCCGGTATGGCAAGCAGAACACGAACGCAAACAGACGCCGACGAGATGCGCTCTGGCAATATTCCACCACACTCCACCGATGCAGAAGTGGCGGTGCTGGGGGCAATGCTGATCGACAAAGACGCCGTATCAAAGGTCGTCGAAGTTGTCGATGCAGAATGCTTTTACCACGAGAAGCACGTCCTCATCTTCAAAGCGATGATGTCGATGTTCGAGCGTGGCGTCACGATCGACCTCGTGTCACTCAGCGATCAATTGCAGCGCGACGGGACGCTTGAGCGCGTCGGTGGCATGTTCGCTCTCACCGAAATCAGCGTCCGAACAGTGTCGTCGGCAAACGTCGAGTACCATGCGCGTATCGTTCTTGAGCGATTCCTCAAGCGACAGTTGATCAAGGTCGCTGGTGAGATTGCCCAAGAGTGTTACGATGAAACAACGGATGCGCTCGACGAGGTCGACCGCGCAGAGCAGCGCATCTTCGAAGTTGCCGAGAAGCGTCTTCGCCGCTCCTACTCCGGTATGAAGAAGCTCACGAAGGACGCGATCGAGCGCATCTTCTCGATGGCAACAGGTGAGGGAGACGGAATTACTGGGGTGCCGACTGGCTTTACCGCGCTTGATCAACTCCTGAGTGGACTCCAACCGTCGGACTTGATCATCGTTGCTGCTCGTCCGTCGATGGGTAAGACAGCGTTCGCGCTGTCGGTTGCTCGTGAAGCTTCACGCCGCGGAAAATCCGTTGGCATCTTCTCGCTCGAAATGTCCGCCCAACAGCTGGTGTTGCGTTTGATTTCTGCCGACGCAGCTGTTGGCCTGCAGGCACTTCGAAGTGGTCGCCTGTCGAATGCGGAAATGCACGAGATCGTAACGCGTGTTGATAGCTTGATGAATGCGCAGATCTACATCGACGACTCGGCTGGTCTCTCTCCGGTCGAGTTTCGCGCGAAGTGTCGCCGAATGAAGATGGAGCACAAGATCGACCTTGTGATGGTCGACTACTTGCAGCTGATGCATGCACCAAAGGCAGAGAGTCGCGAACGGGAAATCTCGGTGATCTCGCACACGCTTAAGCAGGTTGCCAAGGAACTCAATATCCCTGTGATTGCACTCTCGCAGTTGAACCGTACGCTCGAGGCGCGGGCTGATAAACGTCCGATGCTCTCCGACTTGCGTGAATCTGGATCGATCGAGCAGGATGCCGACGTTGTGATGTTCATTCACCGGCCTGAGTATTACAAGATCACGGCCTTTGAAGACGGACGGTCGACAGAGAACATCGCTGAGATCATCGTCGGAAAACAGCGTAACGGCCCAACGGGTGATGTCCGTTTGTTCTATCAGAAGGAACTGGCTGCGTTCCACGACCTGACGTTCAACCGAGATGCATTCGATGTGGCGCCAGATGTGGGTCTGCTGCCCGAATCCGACGCCCCCTTCTAACGTTTTAGGCGTTGTTGCAACCGGCTCCCTGTCGTAGATTCAGAGGTTCTGTTCATGGGAGGATACGAGTGATGTTGCTACGTCTGGGGATTGCACTTACTCTCGCCTGTTGGATGTGTCCTGCACTCTACGCGCAAGGGGATTCGAGCGCAGTGTTGCGGTTGTTGGAACCTGTCGGAGGGGAGATCTACTACACGCCTCGCGTGTCGGAGATTACGATCCGCTGGGACGGTGTCGACGACACCACCGCTGTACGGCTCGACTATTCATCAAACAACGGCTTGTCGTGGACGACGATCGCCGATAGCGCCCGTGGTGGCTCGTACGTGTGGGATATCAGAACGGTTGGCCTCTCAACGTTCTTCCGCGTGCGCGTTTCGCAGCTACGCCCGCCCCGTGCCGAGGACAATGTCGTCTATCGCGGACACGGTAACCCGGTGACAGACGCGTGGTGGTCACCCTCGAATGAACGTGTCGTCAGCGTCGCTGCTGACCCGCACATTTGGGACTCGCGTGTTTCGGCGTCTTCGCCACTGCAGACCCTGCCTGGAGCACGTGCGTCGTATTACAGCGTGCGTTGGAGTGCCGATAGTTCCACGATCGTCACGGGATCGGACGACAATGCTGCGCTCGTGTTCGATGCGCGCACCCTTGCCCTGCGATCAACGCTCCGCCACCCAGATATTGTTACGAAGGTCGAGATTGACTCAACCGGCTCGTGGCTCTTTACACGCTGCGATGATAATCGCGTGCGTGTGTTTAACCTTCCATCGACAACACCACGAGCAACACACAACGCTGGCTCTACGCTTGACGACATGAGCATCAACGCCACCGCGACGCGCGTAGTGCTCGCAGCGCTCGAGGCACGTGTCTATGGACGAAGCGTGGGACTCCCTCTGACGTATAATCAGCAGACAACAGGTGTTATCTCTGGTGCCTTCTCTCCTGATGGATCGACGATCTGCACCATCGGTGGTGATGCATCAATCCATGTGTGGAAGAGTGATTCTGCAAAGCGCATCTGGAGCGCATCGTCGCCACGGGAAGGTGTGCGAAGCGTAGTGTATTCGGCTGATGGTACACGCATCGCAGTGGGAATGGCCGATTCGACAGTAACAGTATGGAATGCTGCAACAGGCGCACTTGTGACGACCCTGCGTGGATATCGCGGTGCCGTGCGCATGGTAGCATTCACGCCAGATGGGGCATACGTTGCAGGCGCATCCGACGACAACTTTGCCCGCGTTCATGAAGTGGCGACTGGTCGTGTTGTGGCCTCGCTGCAACATGGTGATGACGTGCTCATTGTACGATGGGATCGCAAGGGAGAACGCTTGCTCACGACCTCGCGCGACGGCACAGCACGCATCTGGCAGGTGCTCGAGGTTGTGTTGCAGTCAGATACAAGCGCAGCATTTACCATCGCACCTCCTCCGCCGGCATTTGTCCGATTCACAACAACAGGTGATACGCTCGAGATTCGCGAGTCGACAACATTGTCGATCGGACTCGAGGCTGCGCAGTTCCTTGAGCTCGCCGATATCGATAGTGTGCGTTTGCGCATCGAGTACGATCCATCGATTCTCTTCCGTACATCGAGCACATTCACATCGATGAATGTGATTGAGGACGTTGTGACCGATACTGCCGGCATTCGTCGCAGTAGAGAGCAACTCGAGATTCAGGTGCCATTGCCGACGGCGGATGCAGTGCTCGGAACTATCAGTTTTGTGGCAACACTTGGTCAAGACAGTGTGACAGCGCTTCGTATTACGCGCGTCACACAGATAGGCAAGGGGCCGGGCATGCGCACGGAAACATCCTTCCAGCCGGTTCTCGTGCGTGGGATCTGTCGTGCAGGCAACGATCCACGACTCTATACATCACTCGGCACGCCGTTGATCATCCGATGGCGCTCCGCGCGCGAGGGCATTCGAATCGTGTGTGATTTGGCTGAGACAGCTCCGGCGTTCTTCACGTTTTATGACGTGTTGGGGCGCGTGCTGTGGTCCGATCGAGCAACGGAGGCGGAACAACGACTTCGTGCAGTTGAGCGCACGATCCCGTGGGATGTTCTCTCGGGCATCGGAATTGTTGTGGTTGAAACACCAACACAATCGACGAGCGTTGTCGTCGCAGGAGGATCGCGATGACGCGCCGAATCGTTCTCGCAGCGAGCGTGCTCGTCTGCCTCAGTGTTAGTACAGCTACCTCGCAATGGTGGAAGGTTGTCACGCCAGAAGATGTCTCGCTCTTCCAAGTGGGCATGAGCATCAACGGTGGATACGTGATGCATAATGGCAGCATCGTTCTGCCGCAGGCGCCAACTTGTTGTGGTGGATATACCACGGCGCAGGGTATCGGTCCTGCACTCTCGTTGTTTCTCCGACAAGAGCTCGGCAAGGCGCTTCGGTTGACGCTCCGCGGCACATATGCTTCCTACGACGCATCATTCTCGGTCGACCAGGCAATCTTCGTTACCAATGCAACCGAAGGCATTACACGTCACACGCTTGATACGCGCCTTGGTTGGGTAGGGGGCGAGCTGCTCTTCGATTGGAGAATTACGTCGCCATTCCGTCTGATGTTCGGTGGCTCAGCAGGGTTTATGTCGCCTGCAACATTCTCGCAGCGTGAGGAACTCATTATCCCGGGAACGGGCACCTTCGAGAATGGGCGGCGCACACGCAACGAAACATCGAATGCAATTCTCGAGGGGTTGCGATCGCCCCTTCTCGGCGTTGTCGTCGGTTTGGGTTTTGATGTCCCGATGACAGAGAATCACTCGGTCGTGCTTACGCCAGAGGTGCTGTATACGGTCGGACTTAATGATCTGCACACAACGCTCCCGTGGAAGGCAAATCTGCTCCGCTTTGGTGCAAGTTTGGCGTTCTCTCTGAATGCACCAGAGCCGCCAATGCCTGTTGACCGTAAGCGCGAGACCTTTATCGATTCGCTTATCGTTGATGTTGCGCCGGATGCGCAGGATCGTCGTTCTGACGGAGTTGAGCGCATCACGCTCGACACACTTGTTCAAGAAGATCTCGTGACGATCACCGAGCGCATGTATCGTACCGATACAGTGTTCCGTCCGCTACCACCTGTGATCAATGCAGCGATTGCTGCTCGTGCAGTGTACCCTGACGGTTCGCAGAAGTCGGAGTTCGTCATCAACGTGTCGACGCAGTTCATCACAGAAGCGCTGCCAATTCTACCCGTCGTCTTCTTTGAATCGCAAGCGATTTCATTGTCGTTCCGCTACCACCAAGTAGCGTCGCCTGCTGAATTCAAATTATCGGACGTTGCACCGCGCACAACGGCCGTGCACCGCGACATCCTAAATATTCTCGGCGAGCGGATGGTGTCGATGCCAGAGGCCTCGATTCGACTTCGCGGAACGGCTGATCCAACAACTGAAGGTGGCGATTGCGATCTGGCACGCAATCGTGCGCAAGCAGTGAAGAACTATCTGGTGCGGGTATGGAAGATCGATGAGTCGCGCATCACGATCGAGTCGGGTACGGGCTCTTGTGCCCCTGAACGTCCAACTCGTCAACAA
>VFQT010000832.1_pt1 | contig 41729 bp, 36 predicted proteins | sample 3512381 | NCBI WGS metagenome assembly VFQT01 (sample SAMN10412376, study PRJNA504923) | tailings metagenome | isolation source: Relicate 2 Philex TSF3 active mining site | place: Philippines: Tuba, Benguet | collected 2017-08-29 | reverse complement strand
CTTGGACACCGCGAAAAGCTTGCGGATCGTCCCTTCGGCGGCTTCCTTCGGATCCGTTGCGCCCATGACCTCGCGGTACTTGGCGATCGCGCCCTCGCCCTCGAGCACCTGAACGACGATTGGCCCCGACGTCATGAAATCGCACAGCTCGCCGTAGAAGGGGCGGGCCTTGTGCTCCTCGTAGAATTTTTCCGCCTGGGCGCGCGTCCAGAGCACGCGCTTCTGCGCGACGATGCGCAAGCCCGCTTTCTCGATCACGGCGTTTATGGCGCCGGTCAGGTTGCGCTTCGTCGCGTCGGGCTTGATGATAGAGAAGGTGCGCTCGATGGCCATCGTTTTCTCTCGATGTTGGGGAATGCTTCGGAATTGCGCGGGTTATATCGGCACCCCGCCTGCGCATCAAGCATGTCGCTTGGGGCCAGTCGTCTCAGCGGGCCAGCGCACCCGCCCCGCCTACCCGGACGACAAAGCGGTACGAACCGCGCCTGCCAGCTCCTGCTGCGTGTACGGTTTGCGCAGGAGCGGCGCGGTCACGCCGTCCCCCCCGTGCTCCCGGGCCAGATCGGGCGCGAAGCCCGACGTCAGTAGAATTTTGATTTCCGGTCTGTTTTCTGAAACCCATCGCACGACGTCGAAACCCGACATCCCGCCGGGCATGACGACGTCGGAGAGCACCAGATCGATCTTGTCCGTCTCTTGCAGAAGCTCGACGGCGCGAGGACCATTCTCGGCGGTCAAAACCTCGTAACCGAGCCCCGACAGTCGCCGCAGGGTCAGGCTGCGCACCTCGCTGTTGTCCTCCACGACAAGGATCGTCTCCCCTCTGGCCGATTGTGCGGCAGGGCTCGTTGTGGCCTGCACGCCCCCCACCGTCTCCGTGTGCAGGCGGGGAAGATAAATGGTGACGGTCGTGCCGCCACCGACCTCGCTGTAGATCCGCGCGAATCCCCCGGACTGGCGTACGAAGCCATAGATCGTGCTGAGGCCGAGACCCGTCCCGCGGCCGGGCTCCTTGGTCGTGAAGAATGGCTCGAAGGCGCGCGCCAGAACCTCCTGGCTCATCCCCACACCGTTGTCAGAGAGCGCAAGACGCACGTAATCGCCCGGCTCCGCGTCGCTCGTGGCATCGACGTCGAGTTCCGAAAGCGTGACGTTGCTCGTTTCGATCACGATCCGCCCGCCGTTGGGCATGGCATCGCGCGCGTTGATGGCCAGGTTCAGGATCGCGTTCTCGATCTCGCTTTGGTCGACCTGGGTCGGCCAGACTTTGCCGGCGAGGTTCCAGTCGACGCTGACGTTCTCCCCGAGCGAACGGCGCAGCAATTCCGTCAGGCTCAAAACGGCTTCGTTGATGTCGAGGACGACGGGCTGCAGCTTGCGCCGGCGGCTGAACGTGAGGAGTCGCCCCGTGAGACGGGCCCCCATGCGCGCGGCTTCGTCGGCACGCCGCACCATGTCGCGGGACTTCTCGTCGTCGAGCGTCATGTCCAGCAACTCGAGGTTTCCCGTGATGACCGTCAGCAAATTGTTGAAATCGTGCGCGAGCCCTCCCGTAAGCTGGCCCACGGCCTCCATCTTCTGGGCCTGTGCGAGCTGCCGCTCGGTCTCCCGCAGCCGTTCCGCGGCGGCCTGACGGTCTCTGATGTCCGTGATGATGCCCGTGAAATAGCGCTCGTCCGAAATCTCGAATTCGCTCACCGCGAGATGAATGGGAATGGTCGTCCCGTCCTTCTTGCGCAGTTCGACGTCGCGTCCGATGCCGATGATCCGCCGGTTGCCCGTCATCAGATAGTGCTCGATATAGGAATCGTGCGCGGAAGCGTGAGGCTCCGGCATGAGCATCGAGACGTTGCGGCCGACGATCTCCGCCCGCGTGTATCCGGTCATATGTTCGATGGCGCGATTGGCGGTGTCGATCGTGCCGCTGGTATCGATGGTGACGATCCCGCTGAGTGTGCTGTCGAGGATGGCTTCCAGCCGCTGGGATCCCGCGTCCGCGATGGCGGAAAGCTGGCTGTTTGCGGACAACAAGGCACGCTCGATCTTGCGGCACCGCGCATAGGAGCGGGCCAGGGCGACGAGGCCGACGAACATGACGACGGCGACTGCCTCGACCAGAAGATTAGGAAGCTGAATGAATGCGACTTCCACGGGCCTGCCTCGACGTTCCGGGGGCCTCCTGGCCGCACGGCAGTTGACGTACGATCCCATTTGGCTCGACAGTCCCTGCAGCGTCAACGACCAGACGAACGGCAGCGGTCTCTTGCTGCGCAGGCTGGGATTCGGGGAGGCTTAACGATCTCGAGGCATGACCGTGCGTGACTTGATCGACGTCATGTGGCCAGCCCACCGCGACCAGTAGGCTGACGACTCGACGGGGTGACGCATCGTCGGGGACACTGCGGCGTGTCGGCTCGAGCAACGGTTTGGCTGGCGAAGCGGAAAAAAGGAGCAGACTGTGTATAAGCACATCTTGATTGCGACGGATGGCTCGGAGCTTGCGGCGAAGGCGGTGGAATCCGGACTGACGCTTGCGAAGGCCCTCGGCTCGAAGGTCACCGCGGCCGTCGTCACCGAGCCCTGGACTGCGATCGCCCCCGGCGAGATCGCGATGGCGTTCCCCGCCGAAGAGTACATGAAGGGCGCCGCCGATCACGCCAGCAAGGTTCTCGCGGGCGTCACGGATGCGGCCAAGTCCAAGGGGATCAACTGCGAGATCTGCCACGTGAAGGATCGCTATCCCGCCGACGGTATCATCGAAGCCGCCAAGGAGCGTGGCTGCGATCTCATCGTGATGGCCTCGCACGGCCGTCGCGGCGTCTCTCGCCTGCTGCTGGGCAGTCAAGCGAACCAGGTGGTGATCCACAGCGAAATCCCCGTCCTGATCTGCAAGTGACGGTGCTCCGGACTGTAGCCGCGCCGCTGTCCATCATAACGCGAGCAGCCCGGGACCGACGAGGATCGCGGCGATGACGGCGGCGCCTGTGACGCTGAAGCGTTCGGTCGGACTCTGGCTCGCCGTTCTGTACGGCGTCGGCGTCACGGTCGGCGCCGGCATTTATGTGCTCGTGGGGGCGGCGGCCAGCCGCGCGGGCCTTTTCGCTCCCGTCGCATTCGTCGTCTCGGGGCTCGTCATGGGGCTGACGGCGTGCTCCTATGCAGAGTTGGTGGGCCGCTACCCCGTGAGCGCGGGCGAGGCGGCCTACGTGCGCGAAGGCTTCCGTTCCAAGCAACTTTCGCTGGTCGTCGGCGCGCTGGTGATCTTGGCGTCGATCGTTGCCGCCGCGGCGATCACCAACGGCAGTGTCGGCTATATCCGGACGATCGTGCCGCTAGACCCGCGTCTCCTGGCGACGATCGTCCTTGTCGTGATGGGCGCGATCGCCGCCGTCGGCATGCTCACGTCCGCTTGGGTGGCCGGCGTCATGACCATGATCGAAATCGGCGGTTTGCTCATCGTCATCGCCGCCGGGCTGAAGGACCGGCCCGGGCTCTTTCTCGAACTCGGCGCCGCTGTCCCCGCACTGCACGACACGGCGGGATGGTGGGCGGTCATGGCCGCCACGCTGCTGTCGTTCTTTGCCTTCATCGGCTTCGAAGGCCTGGTCAACATCGCCGAGGAGGTGCACCGCCCCGAGCGGACCCTGCCGCTCGCGATCCTGCTGACACTTCTCATAACCACCGTCCTCTACATCCTCGTGGTTTGGGTGGCGCTACGCATCGTGCCCGGCGAGGAACTCGGTGCGGCCACCGCTCCGCTCGCGCTGGTGTTCGAGCGTGCGACCGGTGCGCCGCCTTATGTCGTGGTGGGAATTGCCATCGTCGCCACGCTCAACGGTATCATCGCCCAGATCATCCTGGCCGCGCGCGTTCTCTACGGCATGTCCGTGCAAGGCACCCTTCCAGCCATCCTCGGACGCCTCGATGGTCGGACCCAGACCCCGATCCTCGCCACCTCTTTCTCGACCCTGGTGGCTATCGCCTTCGCGACGCTGCTCCCCATCGAACAACTCGCCGACCTCACCTCTCTCGTCATTCTCGCGATCTTCGCGTTCGTCAATCTGTCCCTGCTGCTGATAAAATGGCGCGGAACGCCGCCGCCTGCGGGCACCTTCGTCATACCCGCGCCCGTCCCGATCATCGCGGCGCTGAGTTGTATCGGACTTGCTGCGGCCGCCTTCATGCAAGCCAGTGCGCCGTGACCGGGCGGAGACCGAGAGGTTGCGTCAGATCAACGAATTACCGCGCCCCCGTCCGCACAGTGCGCATGTGCGGGGACATGGCAGGACCGGCAAGCCAGTGGAGCGTGCGCCCACTTGCTGCTAGACATCGATTGCACAGCCGCAGAAGCCGCCAAGGGAGTGTTCCGTCATGGGCTATAAGACGATCCTGGTACAGCTGAACGACGAGCACCGCGTCGAGCAGATCCTCCGGCCGGCGGTAAGAGTGGCCGTCAAGTACGAAAGCCACGTGATCGGCCTGCATGTGTCCCCCGGCATTCCCTACACCCCGCCGATTCCCGGCGCCGGCGGCGTCATCGGCCTGATCAAGGAACACGAACGCAAGGTGAGCGCGAAGATCGCCGCCGACTTCGACGAGCTGACGAAGGGGCGCGGGTTCGTCACGGAGATGCGCCACCTCTCGCCCAAATCGCACGAGGACGTCTCCCAGCTGCTGCTGTCGCACGCGCGCAGTGTCGATCTGATCGTCGCGGCCGCCCCCGGACCCCAAACCGAGACGGCGAGCATCATGGATTTTCCGGAGCGGCTGGCCGTCGAAAGCGGTCGCCCGGTGCTCATGTCGCCTGTCGAGGGCTTCGCCAACGATTTCGGCAAGCACGTCCTCGTCGCCTGGAACGGCAAGCGTGAGGCCGCCCGCGCCACCTTCGACGCGCTTCCCTTCCTCAAGGCAGCCGAGAAGGTCACCGTCCTGTCGATCGAGCAGGTGCGATCGGAGAAAGACGTCTCGGCACTGCCCGACGTGGCCATCGCCGAGACCCTGGCGCGACATGGGGTCAACGTCACGCTGAAGACGGCACGGGCCCGCGATACCAGCGTCGGCGAGGAGATCCTCCTGCAGATCACCCAGGAAGAAGCCGACATGCTGGTCATGGGGGCCTATGGTCACACGCGCTTCCGCGAGTTTGTCTTCGGCGGCGCGACCCGTCACATTGCCCGCAATCTGCACGTTCCCACACTGCTGTCCCACTGAGAGACCGATGAGCAAGCCAAACCATCTGAAGCGCGTCCGCCTCGAGCTGGCTCGCGACCACGATCATCCCAACGGCAGCCACGAGCATGGCTACGATTTCATCGCCCCCATCGACGAGAAGGGCCAGCTCATCCCCTCCGAGTGGAAAGAGCTGCGCGACCGCTGCCGGGTGAAGCGGTTCTGGGCGGGCGAGCCCGACGAGGTCGGCCACATCGTGCGCAAACCCGGCGGCTCCTGGGCCTTCCATTACGACATCCACGGACATGCGGCGACCGACGAAAGCGGCTATCGCTTCGACGAGCACGCCTTCCTGCCGGGACAGTACGTCTCGATCCGCGAGCACGACGGGGTGCTGCGGACATTCCATGTGCGCGCGGTCGTCGATCTCGACGACTGATGCCCCCGAAACGGCATCGCATGGCGCAGCGCCGGAGTTCGCAAGGGCTCCGGCGTTGCCGTATCCGAAGTGCCCCGATACGCTCGCCACGAACCGGTCCGAGCACGTCGACCATAAGGTGCTGCCGAAACGCGCGACCGGGCCAACCGAAGACGCATCAGCCAAAGAGCCAACGCCCATGATGACCGGCAGACGCCCCACGATCTCATCCATGAACGGCATCGTAGCGGCGGCGCATCCGCATGCGGCCGCGGCCGGAGCCTCGATCCTCGCCAGGGGCGGCAATGCGTTCGATGCGGCCGTCGCAACCGCTTCGACGCTCAACGTGGCCGAGCCCTACATGTCCAGCCTCGCCGGGATGGGGCTGGCCACCTGCTGGATCGCCAAGGAGCAACGTGTGCGCACGCTCAACTTCGTGCCACGCATCCCGTCGGCCTTCCCAGTCGAGGCGTTCAGCCGGCGCGAAGAGCTGGCGCGCGGTTCCGCATCCGTCGGCGTCCCCGGCAATCTCGCGGGATGGATGGAGCTTCTGTCGCGCCACGGTACGATGCCTCTGCGCGAGGTGCTGCAACCCGCCATCCGCCTCGCCCGCGACGGCTTCCCGGTGACCGAATTCAACATCGTGGAGAACAATGCCACGGAGCCGGAGTTGCGCGAGTATCCCGATCTCTATGGCCCCTGGGCAAAGAACTACACCGACGGCAGCGGCCTGTTCGCCAAAGGCTACATCCTGCGCCAGCCGGATCTGGCCGTGACACTCGAAGGCATCGGTGCGAACGGCCCGGATGCGTTCTATGAGCGTCTCGTCGCCCACATGAAGGCGACAGGTGGCTCCGTCAGCCGCGACGACATCGCCGCCGCCGCGCCGGTCTGGTCGGATCCCGCGACAACCAGCTATCGCGGCCTCACCGTCAACGTACCGCCGCCGCCGTGCGAGGGCTTCCAGTTCCTTCTCGCGCTCGCCATCCTAGACGGGATTCCGCTGGCGCACATGGAGCGAAACGGCGTCGCGCACGTGGACACCGTTTGGCGTGCCATCCGCCTGTCGGCCGGTGAGCGGATCGCGCACAACAATCCCTCGCCCGAAAAACTGGCCGAGATGTTCTCTCCCGCCTACCTCGAGAAGCTGCGCGCACGCGTGCGCGACGGCAGGCCGGTCACCGGACCGACCGAGCAGTGGATGGAGCCTGGACCAGACCCCGCGGCCGAGCACCACACGACGTCGTTCTCCGTCGCCGACCGCGAAGGAAACCTCGTCTGCATCACGCAGAGCATCGGCAGCCCCTATGGTGCGGGAGTGATCGTTCCGGGCACCGGCGTCTTGCTCAACAACTTCCTCTATTGGGCCGACGTGCAGCCCAAGAGCCCCAATCGCTCCAAGCCGGGCGGCGCACTCCCCATGTGCATGTCGCCGTCGATCTCGCTGAAGGACGGCAAACCCGTTCTGGCGCTCGGCACGCCCGGCAGCTACGGCATCAAGCAGACGCAGACACAGGCGCTGGTGCAGCGCGTGGACTTCGGCCTCGACATGCAGGATGCGATCGAGGCCCCGCGCGGCCGCCTTTGGGATGGCCGCAAGGTCACGGCTGAGAGCCGATTCGATGCGAAGGTGCTCGAAGAACTCCGCGCGCGCGGCCACGACATCGAGGTCGGCCCCGCCTGGACCATGCGGGTCGGTGGCATGCACGGCATCTCGATCGACCCCGCCACGGGCGCGAAGGTCGGCGGCTGCGATCCGCGCCGCGACGGTTACGTCGTGCCGGCCTGACGAGGTGCGGCGCGCGAGAGGGCGAGCCCACGCGCGTCGTCACGGCCGGCCCTCATGCGCAGGCAAGCGTGGCCTTACCGCTATCGCCTGCGCCACGCCTGCGTGCGCGCGATCAGCAATCCGCTCCCCAGCGCGTGCAGCACCTTGACCACCAATGCCGTCGCCACGACGAGCGTCGCCATGGCAGCGGCGGCCGCCGTGGCACCGGCCTCGTCCATATGTACGATCGAGATGGCGGCGAGCTTCGTCGTCGGTCCATAGAGAAAGATGACAGCCGAGACCGTCGTCATCGCGTTGACGAACAAGTAGACGGCGATATCGAGTATCGTCGGCAGGCAGATCGGCACCGTCACGCGCCAGAACGTGCTGTAGAACGGGACTTTCAGCGATTGCGAGACGGCCTCGATCTCGGCGTCGATCTGCTTCAGTGCCGCCGTCGCCGTCATGTGCGCCGTGGTGTAGAAGTGCGCGATGGAGTTGATGGCGAGCAATGCGATCGTACCGTAGAGCACGCCGAGCGGGCTCCAGGACGCGTTAACGACGAAAACGTAGCCGAGACCCAGCACAAGGCCCGGCACGGCCATCGGGATCGTCGCCAGAAATCGGGCGAGCCCGCGCAGCCCGACGGCCCCTCGCCCCTTCTCGATCAGATAGGCCCCCATGAAAACCACCGCCGTCCCGACGAGGGACGTCAGCGTCGCCATCTTCAGCGACGTGAAATAGGGTCCCCAGCCGTTCGGCTCGAATTCCGTGAAGTCGTACCACTTGAACGAAAGCGTCAGATTGTAGGGCCAATAGGTAATGAAGGATGCCCACGCCGCGACCAGGAAGACGCCTGCGCTCATGCCGGCAACGAGCAAGCAATAAACCGTCATGAGACGGTCGAGCAGGCGGCTGCGCTTGGGCGCCAGCGGGACCGCCTGCGCCGACAAGAGCGCCACCTGCCGCCGCTGCGCCCGCCGCTCTACGAGAAAAGCCAGCACGGCCGGCGCCAGTAGCACCATGGCGACCACGGCTCCCATGGCGAAGTTCTGTTGGCCGACCACCTGCTTGTAGACATCCGTCGCCAGGACGTTGAACTGCCCGCCGATGACCTTGGCGATTCCGAAGTCGGTGACGGCAAGCGTGAACACGAGGATGGCAGCCGACACGAGGCCGTATTTGACGCCCGGCAGCGTCACCGTGACGAAGACACGCCAGTGCGAGGCGCCCAGCGCTTGCGCCACCTCGTACAGCCGCTGATCCGCCATGCGGAGAGCCGTGATCAGGACCAGCAGCGCATGTGGAAAACAATAGAGCACCTGCGCCATGACGATGCCGATCGGTCCGTAGACCGAGGCGCCGAAGAGCCATGACTTCAGCAAGCCCTGATTGCCGAAAAGATAGATCAGAGACAGCGCGGAAAGCAGCGACGGCGCAAACAGCGGCAGCAGCGCCAGCGCCGTGAACAACCCTTTCGCCGGCATCATCGTGCGTGTGAGCGCATAGGCGTAGACGAAGGCGAGAGGGATCACGATCGCCGTCGTCACGCCCGCCACCGCGACGCTATTCCACAACGATGCGCTGAGCGCGGGCGTCGAGAAGTACGTGACGTAGTTGGCGAGAAAGACGAAGTCGCCGTCGCCGTTCTGAAAGCTCTTCGCCAGAAGCATCGCCAGGGGCAGTGCGATGGCAAGCAGCAGGAACAGCGCGAGAGCCCCGATACAAGCGCGCATCATCCGGGTTTCGCGGGCGTGCGGCGCCAGGCTGCCGTCGGCGGCCGAAGGCGCAGGCTTGCGGATCCGGGTGGCGCTCATGCGGCGGGCGCATCCCCGGCAAATATCCGCAAGCTTTCGCGTGCGAGGCCGATTTCCAGAAGCCGGCCCTCCTCGATGCCGAGATCGCGCACGACGGTCGCCGAGACGTCCGCTGTGATGGTGAGGCCCGCTACGTCACGCACGCTCAGCGCGACCCGGCAGAACGGCCCGAGAAAGTCCAGTCCGGCAACATGCGCCGACATAGGGTTCTCCGCCTCCGCGATATCGCGCACACGCACGTCTTCCGGCCGAAATCCCACGCGCACGTTGGCGCCAGGCGGGAGCCCGTCCGGCATTCGCGACACGCAGAACCTGCGCCCGAGAATCTCGACGGCTCGAGCGTCGACGACCGTCGCCGCGATCAAATTCATCACGCCGACGAAGTCGGCCACGAAGGCCGTGGCCGGCGTTGCGTAGACCTCGGCCGGCGTGCCGATTTGCTCGATCACACCACGGTTCATGACCACGATACGATCAGCCAACGCGAGCGCCTCCTCCTGGTCGTGCGTCACCATGATCGTCGTGACACCGAGCCGGCGCTGCAAGTCCTTGATCTCGTCGCGCAACCGCGCACGCACGCGCGCATCGAGCGCAGACAGCGGCTCGTCCAGAAGCAGTAGCGACGGCGAGGGCGCCAGCGCGCGGGCGAGTGCCACACGCTGCTGCTGTCCGCCCGAAAGCTGGACGGGATATTTGGCGCCCTGATCCTGCAATCCCACGAGTTCCAGGAGTTCAGCCACGCGCGCGGCGACCTCGCGCTTGGCGCGACGGCGATTGACGAGGCCGTAGCCGATGTTCGCCGCCACCGTCAGGTTCGGAAACAGCGCATAGGACTGGAAGACGATGCCGTAATCCCGTGCGCCGGGCGGCAGATGCGATACATCCCGTCCGCCGAGAAAGACCCGGCCCTCGTCCTGCACATCGAGCCCTGCAACGATGCGAAGCAGCGTCGTCTTCCCGCAGCCCGACGGACCGAGAAGACAGACGAACTCACCCTCACGTACATCCAGCGAGATCCCCTTCAGCGCCTCGAATTTTCCGAAGCGCTTGGAGATGCCGGTTACGCCGAGATGAATTGGAGTGCACTCAACATCGCGTCCCGCCAACGCCATCTCGGCCATCGTCTGCATCGCTGCCCCTCGCCCCGCTCCGGTCGCCGCGTTCTCACACCGGCCACGGCAACGAGTACGTCTTGACGTTGGTGTAGCTCTTCATCGCCTCCCACACGCCTTCCTTGTAGCCGAGCCCGCTGTCCTTGATGCCGCCGAAGGGCGACATCTCGATGCGATAACCGGGCACCTCCCAGATGTTCACCGTGCCGACATGCAGGGCGTTGATCAGCCTCGTCGCATAGTCGAGCCGGTTCGTGCAGACGCCCGAGGAGAGCCCATACGCCGTCGCATTCGAAATCCCGATGACGGCATCGAGGTCGTTCGGGCAACGGATCACGGGGATCACCGGGCCGAACGTCTCCTCGTGCACCAGAGCGCATGTATGCGGCACGTGATCGACAACGGTCGGCGGGTAAAGCGCACCCCGGCGATCGTTGCCGTGGAGCAGCTTGGCCCCCTTTGCCACCGCATCGATCACGCGCGCCTCGAACTGGCGAGCCGCACGCTCGTGTATGACGGTGCCGACATCCGTCTCGGGATCCATGGGGTCGCCCGCCTTCAGCAAGCGGGCCTTCGCCAGCAGCTTTTCGACGAAGCGGTCGGCGACCTTCTCCATGCACAGGATGCGCTTCACAGCCGTGCAGCGCTGGCCGGAATTCTTCGTCGCGCCAGCGACCGCCAGTTCGGCCGCCTTGTCGAGATCGGCGTCGGAGAGATCGTCGAGGACGATCAGCGGATCGTTGCCGCCGAGTTCGAGAACGACCCGCTTGTAGCCCGCCCGCTCTGCGATGTGCTTGCCCACCTTCACGCTACCCGTGAACGTCACCACGTCAGCGTGTGGATCGGTGATCATCGCATCGCCCATCGTCCGCGGGTTGCCCGTTACGATCGAGAGCATCTGCGGCGGCAGACCCGCCTCGTAGAGGATGTCGGCCAGCACCAGCGCCGTCAGCGGCGTCAGCTCGGTGGGCTTGGCCACTATGCGGTTGTTGGTGGCGATCGCCGGCGCGATCTTGTGGCTGATCATGTTCAGGGGATGATTGAACGGCGTGATCGCCGACAAAACGCCCAGCAGCGGCGTGCGCGTGGTGAAGATGCGGCGCGCCTTGCCTTGCGGGGTGACGTCGCAGGAATAGATCTCACCATCGTCGCGGATCGCGAGCTGCCCCGCCAGCGAATAGACGTCGTAGGCCCGACCGACCTCGTAAGTGGAATCCTTCCAGCACAAACCGGATTCCGCCGTGATCAATGCGGCGATCTCGTCGCGACGCGCCGCGAGCAGTTCCGCCGTGCGCAAGAGGATCTTCTGGCGCTCGTAGCGCGTCAGCTTGGGTTGATAGGCGTGCGCACTGGCGAACGCTTCCCCCACTTGGCGCGGATCTGCGGCGGGCACCGTGCCGACGACTGCGCCGGTATACGGATTGCGCACTTCGATGCGCTCGTCGGAATCGACGAGTTTACCGGCGATGCGCATCCTCTCGTGCGGTCTGGTGGGAATTGCCGGCCTCGCCCCCGTGTCGTGCATGATACCAGCGTCCCCTTAGCCGACGTGATTGAGCGCGACGTCGAACACGTCGAAGTTCCGCAGCGCGCGGCCCTCGAGCCCCGCAAGCTTCCGGTTGGCCAGCATGGGTACGCGCTGCTCGGTGAGCCCGCCATGCGAGCGCAGCGGTTCGTCGAGACCGGAAAGGTCGTGCTTCTCGGCCGATGTACCGAGTGTCACATAGCGCGCCGAAATAACGACGACATCGCCGATCCGGTCTGCGGGCAGTTCGAACCGCGCGCAGGCTTCGGCCTGCGTCAGCGCGACCTCGACGCCATCGAGCGCGGCGAGCCTGGCCACGATCGACCGGGCATCGACACCCGCCGGCAGATAGACGGTGGCGAAGGAGCCGAGCGCTCCGTGATGCACCACGTAAGGGTCGGTGATCGGAAGGATGACGCGCGCGGCCCCCTTGCCGAGCCATCCGTCGAGATGCGGCTCGAGATAGACGACGTTGGGCGCCTTGGTCTTGGGATCGTGCTTGTCGTTCATGCCATGGTCGGCGGTCGCCACGATGATCGCGCCCAGTGCATCGAGACGCGCCAGATGGCCGTCGATCATGGCGTAGAAATCGTTGGCGATGGCGCTGCCGGGGCCGGCCTTGTGCTGGATGTAATCGGTGGTCGAGAGATACATGAGATCCGGGCGGTAGCGCTCCATGAGCTTGACGCCCGCCGCGAACACGAACTCCGACAGCCCGGCGGAATAGACGTCCGGCAGCGGCCGCCCGACGAATGCCAGCGCCTCCGCAATGCCGTTCTGGGCCATTGTCGCCTTGTCGGCGCGCTCCGACGAAAACGCGATGGCGCGGCCGGTGGCATAGTCGAGCCCATCGGACAGTAGCAGCCGCAGCTTGTCCTTTGCCGTCACCATGGCGATTTTTGCACCCGCATCGTGGAAGGCGGCCAGGATCGTCGGTGCGCGCAAGAATTTCGGGTCGTTCATCATGACCTCGGCCTTCGTGGCAGGGTCATAGAAGAAATTGCCGGCAATGCCGTGCACCGCCGGAGGTCGCCCCGTGATGATCGAAAGGTTGTTGGGATTGGTGAAACTCGGGATGACGCTGTCGGCCAGCAAATTTGCGCCCTCGTTCAGCATCCGGGCGAAGAACGGTGCGCGACCCGCCTCGATGGTGCGCTCGATATAGCCGGGCTCGGAGCCGTCGAGACAGACGACGACGGTGGGCGCCTCGGGGAAGGCATAGCTGCGGCCGTTGCAGATAACGGCGCTTGGCTTGATGGCATCGGTGCTCATGTCTAGTCCTCAAGCGGCCTGATCGAGGCGGGCTACACCCATTGCGGCCAGAACCTCGCGCACCGTCACCAGGAAGGCGCGAATGTCATCGGGTCCGATGCGGCCGATACAGCCGATACGGAAGCTATCGGCCACCGTCAGCTTGCCGGGATAGATCACGTATCCGCGCTCTTTCAGGCGGTCGTAGAAGTCCTGGAACACGAAGCGCGGCGCCTTGGGCATGTGAAATGTATAGATGATGGGTGCCTGCAGGTGCGCGGGCAGCAGAAGGCGGAAGCCGAGCGCCGTCATGCCCTCGGCCAGGATACGCCCGTTCTCGGCATACCGCGCGCCACGTCCGGGCTGGCCTCCCTCCGCGAAGAATTCCGTCAGCGCCTCATGGAACGAGACGATGACGTGAATCGGCGGCGTGAACCGGTACTGACCCGTCTTGGAGAGACACAGCCACTGGTCGTGCAGATCGAGGGTCAGCGTCGTCGCATTGCCTCTGGCCTCTTCCAACACGCTCTTTCGCGCCAGGACGAAGCCAAGTCCCGGCACGCCTTCGATGCACTTGTTGGACGACGCCGCCACCGCATCGAATGCGACGACCTTGCTATCGAGCGGCAACGCACCGAACGAACTCATGGCGTCGACGAGAAGCCGCCGGCCGTGCCGCGCCACGATTGTCGCGATCTCCGCGACGGGATTGAGAATGCCGCTGGTCGTCTCACAGTGCACGACGAAGACGTGGCTGACATCCTTATCCCCCGCAAGCATCGAATCGAGCCTGGCGAGATTGGGGGGCGTATCCTCCGGCGTCTCGAGCACGATCGCCCCCCGCCGCGCGATATCCAGGATGCGCTTCGCGCGATGCCCGTAGGCGCCGTTGACCAGCAGCAGCACCTTCCCTGCCGGCGGAACGAAGCTGGTCAGCATCGCCTCCACGGCGAAAGTTCCCGATCCCTGCATGGGCACGGTGACGAAAGCGTCCGAACCGTGGATGATCTCTGGCAACCGCTCGAGCACCTCGGCGTTGATCTTCAGGAATGTGGCGTCACGCGAACCCCAGTCGCGCACCATCACTTCCTTCACCCGCTTCGACGTCGTGAGGGGACCAGGCGTCAGCAGCAAGGGATCGCCGGTCTCGGACCGCGCGATGCGTGGTCCGTTGCCGCTCGTCATGATGATCTCCATCGTCGCGTTGGCTGCAAGACAAGCTACCGGCTAACGCGACGACGGGCAAACGGCGCTTGCGCCTTAAGGGCGCATGGCAAAGGCGCGAGGCCCCGGGGTCCGCAGCGGCTCGGCGAGACGCGCGAACTCGCACAGCAGCGGCCTGGTCTCGCGCGGATCGATGATCTCCTCGATCCCGAACGCTTCCGCCGAACGGAACGGCGACTTCAGCGCCATCAGACGTGCCTCGATCTCCGCCATTTTCGCGTTTCGATCCGGCGCGGCGTCCAGTTCGGCACGATACGCCGCTTCGATTCCGCCTTCCAACGGCAGCGACCCCCATTGCGCCGACAGCCACGCATAGCGGATCGCGAGCCGTCCGGCCGGCACGTGTGCCGCACCCGCGACGCCGAAAACGTTACGCGTGATGATCGTGCACCACGGCACCGTGGATTGGTTGATCGCCGCCATCGCGCGCACGCCGTGCCGGATGGTGGCCGTGCGCTCCGCTTCGAGACCGATCATGAAGCCGGGGCAGTCGCACAGATACACGACGGGAATATGGAACGTCTCCGCCAGATCGACGAAACGGATCACCTTCTGACAGGCATCCGCTGTCCAGGCTCCCATGACGTGGAAAGGATCGCTAGCCAGAATGGCGACCGGCAGCCCCTCGAGCCGCGCAAGGCCAGTGATGACCGGGCGTCCGAAGTGCCGCCCCATCTCCATGAACGAGCCACGGTCGACCACCGATTCCACGACGTTGCGCATCTTGTAGGGTTGATGCCGGTCGCGCGGCACGATCGTGAAGAGGCGCTCGTCGCGACGCCCCGCCGGATCGTCACACGCTAGGCGCGGGGCGACCTCGTAGGTGGAGGACGGCAAATAGGACAGGAAGCGGCGGGCTGCCTCGAAGGCTTGCTCCTCCGTGTCGACGGCATCGTCGACGGCGCCCGCACCGCACTGGATTTCCCAACCGCCGAGCTTGAGCTTGTCGAGGTTGTTCTTGGCCCCGATTCGCGCGACGACCGGCGGGCCTGCCACGAACATCGCCGACGTCTTCTTCGTCATGACGGAATAATGGCTGGCCGAAACATATGCCGCGCCAAGCCCCGCCACCGAGCCCAGCCCCAGCGACACCACGGGAATGATGCCGAGATTATCGGCGAGGTATTTGTAGCGTTCCCAATGACCGTCGAGTCCGCCGGGCAGGTTCGTATAGCCGCGAGTCTCCGTCGTCTTCACCGAGCCGCCCCCGCCGGAGCCTTCGATAAGGCGAATGATGGGAATGCGCAGTTCCTGCGCCATGCGCTCGGCATGCACGGTCTTCTCGGGGATGGTGGCGTCGGCCGAGCCACCGCGCACAGTGAAATCGTCACCCGTCACCACCACGGGGCGCCCGTTGATCTTGGCGCGACCCGTGAGGCGGTTGGCCGGGGTGAAGCTGACGAGCCGCCCCAAAGCGTCGTACTGGCCCTTTCCGGCCAGCGCGCCGATCTCCCGGAACGAGCCCGCATCGACCAGTCCGTCGATGCGCTCGCGGATCGTCAGCCGGCCACCCGCCTTCTGGCGCGCGACCTTTTCTGGTCCGCCCATTTCCTCGGCGAGTTCCTGCCGCCGATGCAATTCGTCGAGCTCGGGCTGCCAACCCTTGGCCGGTGTCGTTGTCTTGACGCCGTCGTCGTTCACCATCTTGTCGTTCCGGTGTTGTCCAGCGCGGCACATCGCGCCGCCCGCTTCAGTTCGTTTCCCCGCCGAAGCAGACGCCGCGGCTCGTTGATCTTCCGGCTCAACGTAGAGCGCGGCAAGTAGAAAAGCGCACCGGCGCGACAAGACGCGTCATTTGCGAGGTGGCGGCGCGGTATTCTTGAACGAGGCGCGCTCCGAAAGCCGGCCGGCCCATGCCATCAGATTCGGATGCTTAGGCACGATGTCCTTGCCGAGCGGCCAAGCCTGTGCCGTCATCACCATCGGCAACACGTGCATGTCGGCATATGTCAGGTTCTCGCCGACGAGATAGCCCGTCTTGGCGACAGCCGCATCCAGCACCTTGCAGCATGTCTCGATTTCGGGGACGGCGGCCTCGATCCGCGCGGTGTCGGGACCTTTCGCCTTGTCGAAGAAGGCTTGCGGCACCACGAACTCGCGCATGATCCACTTGTCGACCTTGGCGTTCCCGTAGGAGAGCCACTGCTCCACGAGAGCGGCGCCGAGAGCGTGCTCCGGAATGAACTTCGCACCCGGAAACGCCTTGTCGATGTACGTCGCGATCGCAGACGTCTCGAACAGCGCGACGTCACCATGCCGCATAACCGGGATTTGGCCAGCGGGATGGATCGCCTTGACCTCGGGGCTGTGAGGGCGCGACGGGCTCAGCTTGTACGCGACGCCCTTCTCCTCGCACAGCATCCGCACGGAACGGACATAGTTGGAGAACGGCACGCCGATGATTTCGAGTTCGGCCATTTGAAAGTTCCTCCGGAAGGGCGTCGGGGATCGACGCATCCCCTCACGGTACGACGGCATCCGGCACCGCATCAACGCCGGGCCGGTAAGGCTTGATGTCGACGATCGGGGTTCCATCCAGAAGATCGATCGCATCGACCTCGACAAGCCCGCGCTCGATGTCGACGCTCAGAAGACGAACGACGGACAGCGAAATGGGATTCGGCCGCACCGGTGATCGCAACGCGAACACGCCCGTCGGCGCCTCGGCGCCAGGGCGCGTGATCTGGATGAGATCGCGGCGCGCCTCGTGGAGAAAGCCGAGCACGACGATGTGCGAATAGCGCGCGAGGCCCGCGAGCCCTTGCCGGAACTCGGGCGCCACCTCGATCGTGCCCGGACGGCGCCGATTACGCGCTTCGCCTATATTCTTGGGGGCGGATTGCTGCGTTTCGGGCGTGGACCGCGTCACGCCCACGAAAGTGAGCTGCGCATCGGTGCGTGGCCGCCGCGCGCCTTCCGGCAACAGCACGTCCCCGGGCCGGATCGTCGTCGTCTCGCTCATTCACCCACCTCGTGTTCCCTGATCGCCTCATCCTCAACGCATGGGCTGCGACAGGCGCGCGACATTCTCCGGCCGCCTGTCGGTCTCGGCCTTTGCCCGCGCCCAGGCCGCACCGCGCGCATTGGCCCAACCGTAAGCGAACATGGTCATGAGCGCCGACGCGGCAAAACAATAAGCGCCCGGCAGGACGCGCGCCTCCGTGTACCCTGACGAGTTCATGTAGAAGATGATCAGCGCGAGAACCATGACATCCGTCATGGAGTACCGGCCGAGCCATTCCATCACCGAGATCGACTTCTGCCGGAACTCGGTCGAGACATTCGGCGACAGGCACAGCGTCAGCAGATAGAGCAGCTTGAGGAACGGGAAGACCACCGAGAAGACCACGATGACACCACACAGGAAATATTCCCCGTTCGTGTAGAGCGCCCAGATGATCGTCGCGATGGAGTGCTCGTTCGTCCAGACATAGACGGTGGTGAAACGGATCGACGGGAGGATGACACCCAGCGCGAAACAGATCGCCGCTGTCAGGATGAACAGCGCGAGCAGGAAGTTCAGCAGGGTGGACTGCTGTCGGGATCGTTCGGCGACGTGCGCCTCGAATTCCTGACGCATGCTCCGTGCTTCGATCGTATTCAGCGAGGAAATGTTGAGCCAAGCGTACGCGAGGATCATGAAAATCACCGCTGCCGTGAAGAAGTACACCCCCGGCAGGCTGGTCGCGTCGTAGAGACCTTGGCTCTTCACGAAAAAGATGATCAACGCCAGCACGAGCACATCGTGCATCGACCATTTGCCCAGCCACTCGAGGGCACGCAGGCGGCCGTATTGTCGCTGCAGCGCCTCCGGCGTCATCGTGGTCAGCACGAGGAGATAAAGAATCTTGAAGACGGGCAGCAGGATCGAGAAAATGAAGACGAGGCTGCCGAGAAAGACTTGGTTGCGCGTCAGCAGCGTCGCAACTGTCGAAACCAGCGAATATTCCGTCGAGAAGAAATAGAACTTCGTCAGCTTGATACTGGGCAGGCTGATCCCGAGCGCCAGAGAGATCGACGCGCCGATGGTGGCGAGGCTCAGCAGAAAGCGGCGCCCGCCGATGCCCCAGCGCCGCCGATGCGTCAGCTCTTCTGCCAGCGGCGCTGTCGCCGCCCCCCCGTCCGATGGCTCCCGCTGCGGCATGCCGCCCCCCGCCCCATACGCACGCGGCCCACTATGGAGCGGGCCGCGGCAATTCAATGGCGTTTCTGGAGGGGGTGCCGGATCAGGCGGTCATCGTCCGCGAGTTTGATGCGACGCCCTTCTCTTCGAGCAGTTCCTGCAGCTCTCCGGCCTGGAACATCTCCTTGATGATGTCGCAACCGCCGACGAACTCACCCTTGACGTAGAGTTGCGGGATCGTCGGCCAGTTGGTGAAGGACTTGATACCCTCGCGGATCTCCATGCTCTCCAGGACGTTGACGTCCTTGTAGTCGACGCCCAGGTGCTGGAGGATCGCGTCGACCTGATGCGAAAAACCGCATTGAGCCATGCTCTTGTGGCCCTTCATGAACAGCACGACGTCGTTGTCGGCGATCAGCTTGCGGATATGGTCGTGAGTGGCCTGCTGGCTCATGGTCATGCTTCCTCTGAAGCGTGTTTGCTCGATCTCGAACTTGGCCTTCGCGCGGATATTCTGCATCGCCGCACGCGACGTATGTGAGCTAGATGGGGGTCCTCGCCTACCGCTGTCAATCCTTGGGAATCGCAGTGGTGAGCGCCAATGCATGCAGAACACCGCCCATACGACCCTGCAGGGCATCATAGACCATCTTGTGCTGCACGACGCGCGTCTTCCCCTTGAACGAGGCCGAGACGATGTGTGCCGCGTAATGGTCCCCGTCGCCCGCCAGATCCTTGATTTCCACCTTCGCATCAGGGATCGCGGCGATGATCAACCGCTCGATCTCCTTGGCATCCATGGGCATGCGGGGCCGTGCTCCTCGTCCTGACCTGAACAATCGTTGCGGAGGTCGCCTAATGCGACCGCACAGCTCAAGTTTACATGCCCCCGCGCGACGGTGAAACAGCAAATGAAAGTTGTAGATGAAGCGAATGGCGTGCTCGGCGCTGGCCCGTCAGCGCTTGCGGCAGGCCTCGAGCTCCTTGTGGCGTGTCTGGATGGCCTTTCTCCAGATGTCGGGGGACACGCCCGCGCACCAACCCGTGTGCGACCTGAGATCCGCACTCCAGCCGTCACTCTTGTAGCCGCACTTGAGCCGCTCGTTGTCCTGCTGCTGCTTGAGCGCGATCTTGGCATAGTCCTCGCAGCTCCCTTGCGCGGACACATGACCGGGCAGGACGCATGCCGCGCCGGCGCCAAGAACGAGAGCTGCAATCGATAGCCGCATGGCTCGTGCCCCTTCCACTCCGCATCGCAGGGAGGCGTCCGCAAGCGGATCTGTCCGTCCATCCCTGAAATCGACAGGCGTCCTTCGTGTATCGCGAGGCGACTGAACCCCGCCTGAACAATCTTTCCCGACATGCGTGCGTCGTCATTCCGCCTCGAGGCCGGGGGTCGAGTTGTCGTGGATCTACGCTATAATCGCTCCCGAATTCGACCCTGACGTGACACGCTTGGACTCAGGGAGGCACCCGATGGATCAGAACAGACGCGGCCCGGAAGCGCTGCCGCCTGGAACGACGATCGATTCGTACGTCATTCGCCGGGTCCTGGGAGCCGGCGGCTTCGGCATCACCTACGAGGTCGAGCACCAGCGCCTGGGCAAGCCCTTCGCCATCAAGGAGTACTTCCCGCGCGGTTATGCCGGGCGCACGGGGCATGCCGTGAGCGCGCTCACCAACGCGCAGGGAACATACCAATGGGGGCTCGACCGCTTCCTGCAGGAAGCCCGTGCGCTCGCCCGTTTCCATCATCGCGCCATAGTCGCCGTCTCGAATGTTTTCGAGGCCAACGGTACGGCCTATATCGTCCTCACCCTCGAGAACGGGCGGGACATGCAGCGCTGGCGCGCCGAGCTGGGCCGCGCGCCGACCCAGGCCGAGCTGGACCACGTCCTCATCGACCTTCTGGATGCGCTAGAGGTGCTGCATCGCACGGACTTGCTCCATCGCGACATCGCGCCCGACAACATCTACATTCGCACGGATTGCACGCCGGTTCTTCTCGACTTCGGCGCCGCGCGCCACGCGATCAGCCAGCGCTCGACCCAGATGTCCGCAATCGTCAAGAGCGGATACTCGCCACCCGAGCAGTACACCACCGATGCCCGAAATCAGGGTGCCTGGAGTGACATCTACGCACTCGGCGCGACGCTCTATTTCCTGATCACGGGAAAGCCGCCGCCGGAAGCCGCCCTGCGCATGCTCGACGATACGTATGTCCCGGCAGCGCAGGCCGCAGGTAGCGGTTATCGCCCCACGTTTCTCGCCGCCATCGACGCGGCGCTGAAATCCGCGCCCGGCCAGCGGCCGCAGACGATCGCCGAATGGCGCCGCAGCCTGCTGGAGGGAGAGGATCCAGCCGCCGCCGCGGCAGGGCGCTCGACGGCTGCCACGCAGCATCCGCCCGCTTCCGACACATCAGCCCGAGGCTGGGCGGCGATCAGGAGTGGCGGCAGCTCACCGCAACAACTCGTGGCAGCCCCTGCGCCGTCCCGACGCAAGTCCGCGGTCGTCGCGGGCACGGCGGCACTCCTGCTCGTCGCGGGCATGTCGGCACTGGCAGTGATGAAGCCCTCGGGCTCCACGGTCGTGGCCACTTGCGACCGCTCGGCATCGGTCCCTTTCGATCCCAACGCCAAGGGCGCCGGTGTGCTTCTGGAGGCGATAGACCACGGCGAAGCGATCGGCGCGTGCCGGGCGGCCCTCGAGCGCGCGGGCGACAGTGATCGGCCCCGTTTACAGACCCAACTCGCCTATGCCTACCGCGCAGCCGGCGACTTCAAGAGCGCCGAACCGCTGCTCGTGGCCGCGACGCACGCCTCCTATCCCGAAGCGCAGAGCCTCTACGGCGAGTTGCTTTATGACGGCATCCCGCCCGTGCCATTCGATCGTGCGACCGCCTGCCGGCTCTTCGACCTAGCGCGCAGCGGCGGCAGCGTGAACGGCATGGCGAACTTCGCGGGCTGTCTCGGCGAAGGCCATGGCGGTGTCAGCCGTGACGAAGCCCGCTCGCACGCCCTCTACCGCCAAGCCGCCGAGCGCGGCATGCGCGAGGGCATGCTGTTCACCGGGCTGCAATTGCGTGACGGAAGGGGCGTGCGCCAGGACATTCCCGCGGCGATCCGCTGGCTGGAGCAGGCAGCTGCGAAGGATGAACCACGGGCCCACTATCTGCTCGGCGATCTCTTCGAGTACGGCTTCGGCGTCACTCGCGATCGCGAGCGGGCGGGCAAGCATTTCGAAAAGGCGAAAGCCGGACTGGAGCGCATGGCGAAGGCCTTTCACGCCGACGCGATGGCGGTGCTCGGTGTCATGCATCGCGACGGGCTCGGCACGGCGAAGGACCCTGTTCGGGCCGCGGACTACTATCGCCGGGCCGTCGATTTGGGCGCCACGGGCGCCATGCGCGATCTCGCCATGCTGACAGCATCCGGCGAGGGCGTCACGAAGGACGCGGCCAAGGGGCAGCAGCTGCTGCGAGCCGCCATCGCCCGCGGCGACGAGAGCTCACAGCATCTGCTCGGGTATTGGTACGAGACCGGCTTCACCGTCACGCAGAACTACGCCGAAGCGCTGCGCAATTATCGCGCCGCCGCCGAGCGGCAATACGGCCCCGCCATGCACGAGATCGGCAACCTCTATTACGACGGCAAGGGTGTCGCGAAGAACCAGGCGGAAGCCTTGCGCTGGTTCCGCCTCGCCGCCGAACGCAACAATGTCCCCTCGATCAACAGCGTCGGCGTGCTGATCGACAACGGCGACGGGGTCGTGTCCGACCCGCGCGAAGCGTCGCGCTGGTATCAGCGGGCGGCGGATCTCGGCAATGCCGACGCGATGCGCAATCTGGCCTTGCTCTATCTGAGAGGACGCGGGCTGAACAAGAACTGCGCCGAGGCGCGCTCCTGGTATCGGCGCGCCGCCGATGGCGGCAACCAGGACGCCAGGACACAACTGCAATCGGACGAACTCGAGAACTGCAAGTGAGATGCTAGGACAGCCGGTCCTCTACCCCCAGAATGTTGTGGGGGAAAGGGTGGCATTTGCGCCGCCAAGCGCCTTCCGAATCGCTCTAGGGTGCAAGGCCGTCATCGCCGGAGCGATCGCCTGAAATGTCCGCCCTTCCCCGCCAACGCGAGCCGCAAGCCCCCACGCTGGCCGATGCCCAGCGCGTGCTCGAGACCGTGTTCGGCTACAAGACGTTCCGTCCGCACCAGGCGGACATCATCGAGACGCTGCTGTCCGGCCGCGACGCCCTCGTTCTCATGCCGACGGGCGGCGGCAAATCGCTCTGCTATCAGGTGCCTGCGCTCACGCGGCGTGGCCTCGGCGTCGTCGTATCGCCGCTGATCGCGCTGATGCAGGATCAGGTCGACACGCTCCGCGAATTGGGCGTCAACGCGGCCTACCTGAACTCTTCGCTCGATCTGCCCGCCCAACGGGACGTCGAGAACGCCATCCTCGACAGTTCGCTCGACGTCCTCTACGTCGCGCCCGAGCGGCTGGTGCAGGACCGCACGTTGTCGCTGCTCTCCGCCCGCGACATCGCACTTTTCGCCATCGACGAGGCCCACTGCGTCTCCCAGTGGGGCCACGATTTCCGCCCGGAATACCGCCAGCTCAGCGTACTGGCCGAGCGCTTTCCGTCGGTGCCGCGCGTGGCGCTCACCGCTACCGCCGACGACCGTACACGCGACGAGATCGTTCGCGAGCTGAAACTGGAGAGTGCCGACCGCTTCGTCGCCAGTTTCGATCGGCCGAACATCCGCTACACAATCGCCGAGATGGGCTCCATGAGCGCGCGCGAGCGGCTGTGGCAATTCATATCGGCCGACCACGCACAGGATGCCGGGATCGTCTACTGTCTCACCCGCAAGGGCGTCGAGGAGACGGCCGCCTGGCTGACGAGCAAAGGCCGCACCGCGCTCGCCTATCATGCCGGCATGACCGCCGACGAACGGCGCCGCGTCCAGCAACGCTTCCTGAAGGAGGACGGGCTCGTCATCGCCGCTACCGTCGCCTTCGGCATGGGCATCGACAAGCCGGATGTCCGCTTCGTCGCCCATCTGAACCTGCCGAAGTCGATCGAGGCCTACTATCAGGAAACCGGTCGCGCCGGCCGAGACGGCGAACCGGCGAGCGCCTGGATGGCCTACGGGCTGCAGGACATCGTCACGCAACGGCAATGGCTCGAGCAGAGCGAAGCGAGCGACGCACACAAAGCGGTGCAGCGCCAGAAGCTCGACAGCCTCGTGGCTTTGGCGGAGCTGGCGAGCTGCCGCAGGCAAGCCCTGCTCGCCTACTTCGGCGAGCGCATGGCCGAGCCTTGCGGCAACTGCGACAATTGCCTCAATCCCCCCGCCACCATCGACGGCACGGTGATGGCGCAGAAAGCGCTCTCGGCAGTCTATCGAACCGGTCAGCGCTTCGGTGTGGGCTATGTCGTCGACGTCCTGCTCGGCAAGAGCGACGACCGCATCCAGCGCAATGGGCACGACCGTCTTTCGGTGTTCGGCATAGGTGCCGACGTGGCGATGCAGGAATGGCGTGGCTTGTTCCGGCAGCTCGTCGCGATGGGCTACATCGGCACCGATTCGGACGGCAAGGGGACGCTGCAATTGACCGAAGCGGCACGGCCCCTGCTGCGCGGCGAGATCACGCTTGCCGTCCGCAAGCCGCCCGCCGCGGCCCCACGGATTTCCAGCCGCGCCGGCCGGCGGGCGTCGGGTGCAGCACTCAGGATCGGTGCCGCCGACGAGCCGCTCTATCACGCCTTGCGCACGCTACGCTCCGAACTGGCGGCCGCCGCGAATATTCCGCCCTACGTGATCTTTCACGACCGCACGCTCGCGGAACTTGCCGAGAAGCGCCCCGGCGACATCGACAGCCTGCACGGCATCACCGGCCTCGGCGAGCGCAAGATCGAACGCCACGGCGCGGCGCTCATCGGCGTGATCGCCCGCTTCCGGCGCCACCCGATGCTTCAGAACAAGCTGTCGGCGACGGTCAACCAGACCTTGGCCCTGCATCTGCAAGGCCTAGATGCCGAGACGATTGCCCAGCAACGCGGGATCGAGCCCGCCACCGTGCTCGGCCATTTCGCCGAAGCGATCGAGGCTGGTCTGATCGAGGCGCGCGACGTCCTGCAACTGGAAGAGGACGAGGTCGACGAGATCCTCGGCATCTTCGAGCGCTGCGGGACGCTCGACTCCGGCAAGCTGGGACCGGCGTTTGCGGCGCTGGACGGCCGCTACGACTACGGGACGCTCAAGTGTCTGCTGGCAGAAATCGCTTGAGGCCGCCGGAGAGCCCGGCATGACCACGATCCATGTGGCTGCCGTGCCACGCGCGGCGCGGGAGTTTGCGGCAGCAGGAACGTCGATTAAACGTAGTCGAGACATGGGATATCGTGCTTCGAAGGTCCGCTTCGGTTGGCCGTTCGACGCACGGGGGCCGGTGCGCGAGCGTCATGTCCCGGGACTGCCACCTTCCGGCCCCGGGAATCGCTAAAAGAGGCGCAGGCCAGATTGCGATGCCGATGCGAGACAGGAGATCGAGGAAGATGATGATCCGGTTCGTTCCGAAGGTTTCCGCACGGCGCGCCGTGCTCGTCGGCTTCGCGCTGGCAACGGCGGCTGCCGGGCTGTCGGCAACCCCGGCCGCTGCCGACCGCTATGGCCGCCATCGCTACGAGCCGGACTACGGCGACCGTTATGTCGTCGCCGAGAGCCGCTATGGCCGCGGCACCGTGTCGGGTCCGGTGCGCCGGGGCCCCAATGGCCGTTGGCAGGTTCGCATGCCGCACGGCACGTGGATCTATTGCGTGCGCAGCTGCTCCGAAACGCTGCGCCGGCAGACACTTGACTTCTGGGAGAGCAATGGGCAGGACGCGCCGGATGTCGGCCCGGGCTACTTCACGCTCTGGTTCGGACGGCGCTGACGCCGTCCGTCTTGGGGCAGACCCGCTGCCTCCCGTCGTCAGGCGATGAAAGGGTTCGACTCGCGTTCCCGACCGAATGTGCTTGCAGGTCCATGCCCGCACACGAATGCGATGTCGTCGCCGAGCGGCAACAGTTTCGTCTTGATTCCGGCGATCAGAGCCTCGTGGTCGCCATAAGGGAAATCGGTGCGGCCGATCGAGCCGGCGAACAACACGTCGCCCACGAGCGCGAACCGCTGCTCGCGATGGAAATACACGAGCGAGCCCGGCGAATGGCCGGGGCAATGGAGGATCTCGAACGTGTGGCCTGCCACGGTGAGTGTGTCACCCTCCTTCAGCCACCGGTCGGATGTCGCGTTGTTCAAACCGGCCAGCCCGTAACTGCGTGCCTGCGCCTCCACCCCCGACATCAGGAACGCGTCGGCCTCGTGTGGACCTTCGATCTTCACGCCGAGCTTGGCGGCGAGTTCCGCCGCCCCGCCCACGTGGTCGAGATGGCCGTGCGTAAGCACGATTTTCTCGATCGTGATCCCCACTTGGCGGATCGCGTCCTCGATGCGCGGCACGTCGCCACCGGGATCGAATACCGCGCCCACCTTCGTCGCCTCGTCCCATACCAGCGTGCAGTTCTGCTCGAACGGCGTCACGGGAACGATCGCCGCGCGCAATCGGGGCGCCGCATCGCCTTCGGGCTCGTTGTCGTTGGTCATGGATCAGGCTCCTCGAAACAGGTTGCGGCCTTCGTTTACTAAATGTCGCCGGTTAAGACCAATCCTACCGCGTAGAATGACGGCGGACGCGGCCACACCGGCCGCCCGTCTTGATCCCGAGCAAATCGCTCGGTCCATCGCGCGGGCACACTGCGCACGCAATGACAGGAGCCTACTGATGATCCCGCAAGCCCGCCCCCCTTCAGCCCGTCGCCTCTTCTCCCGCTCGCTGTCGACTGCGGCGCTCCTGATCGGCATCGGCGGCGCGGCGCTGGCCCAGTCCGGCTCGGACAGCACTCCTTTCCGCCCGAGCCCGGAAGCAGGTGAGCAGATCGCCGATCGCTTCTGCAAGAACTGTCACATCATGGAAGGTGCCGCCCCGACGACCGTGACGCCCGGCATCCCGTCTTTCAAAGGCATCGCCAACAAGAAAGGCCAGACCGGCCGGCACATCCGCGACGTCCTCATCCAGCCGCACCACCCGATGCCCGACCTGCAGCTCTCCAACGAGGAGATCCTCAATCTCTTGTCCTATCTGGATACCTTGCGCACCGACCCGGCGACGCCGTCCTTCCTGACGCCGGCCGACGGCGCGAAACCCGTCTACCCGCGCCAGGGCTGAACCGCGCACCGCCACCGGATCAGACGCGGATCCGATGGCGGGCGAGCCGCTCGTAGGCGGGACGGGCAGCTTCCGCCATGCGGGCGAGAGCACCGTCGAGCCGCGGCAGCGGACGCCGATCCGGCGGGCCGAAGCCTGTCGAAGCCCACACGTTCTTGTACCAGGCCGGTGCCCACACGCCGTCGCTGGCGCGGGGCCCGGGCCGCCAGCTCAGCATCGCCGGATCGAACGCGATGCCCAAACGCTCGCAAAGGCCGCCCAGTACACCGCTCGGGTCGGCCAGAACATCGGCCGTGTCGACGACCGGTGGGGCCCGCCCCAGCCGATCGGCCACCTCTTCGAAAATGGCGATCTGCTGGGGAACACCGATGTCCTCGAGTGACACGTGCTCCCAGGTCTGCGTGTAGCTGGCGAGAACGCGCTCGGGCTCGCGGATGAGGAAGGCGTGCACGATCTCCGGGTGCCTCGTCCAAGCGCGGGGGAACGACGGCAGCATGTGATGCGTCATATGCTTCTGGTAGAAGAGCCGCGCTCCCGGCTTGTCCGGATCCGACAGCGGCCCGATGAGCCGCGAGGCCACCGCGTCGGGATCGGTCGGGCCAGCGGCGATCACCTCGGCGCGCATGGGATGATCGCGTCCCGTGGCGGCCAGCTCCGCCGCGTAGAACGGCTCGTCCCATACGACGCAATCCGACCTGGACTCGAACGCGCGCATCATAGCCGTCGAGATGTTGCGCGGTCCCGACCACATGGCGATGCGTACGATGGAAGCGCTCATGGCCGCACCGTCTCACGCATGGCAAGGGCCTTGTAGAGGTGCGTCAACCGACGCGTCATGGGGCCGGCCGCCCCACCGTCGGGATCCGGCGGCAGTGGCCGCGTCGGATGCCCGATCCGGCGCCCGTCCACCTCGACGACCGGCGTCAGTCCCGCGAACGTACCCGTTACGAAGGCCTCGTCCGCGCCGTAGACGTCGACGAGCGAAAAATCGCGCTCGTAAGCGGGGATGCCGGCTTCACGCGCGGCACGAAGCACGTTGCGCCGCGTGATACCCCCGAGGCAGTACATGCCACCCGAGGTCCACAGCTCGCCCCGCCGGACGATGAAGAAATGCGTCGAGTTGCAGGTCGCAACATTGCCGTGCGGATCCAGCATCAACGCCTCGTCGGCGCCCGCCTGTGTCGCCTGGATACACGCCAGGATGCAATTGAGCTTCGAATGGGAGTTTAGCTTCTGGTCCTGCTGGTCCGGCCCCGTTCGGCGCACGTGCACGGTGAACAGCCGCAACCCTTTTCGCGCAGTTTCCGGCTTCGGATTCTTGTACTCGGGGATGATGACGACCGTCGCCGGCCCGATCGTGACACGCGGATCCTGGTAGGGGGTAAGTTTCGTGCCGCGCGTCACCATCAGTCGGATGTGCACGCCGTCATGCATCGCGTTCGCCGACAGACATTCGAATACGCGCGCGGCCATTTCGTCGGGAGCGAGCCCGATGTCCATGTAGATTGCCCGCGCGCCCTCGTAGAGCCGCTCCATGTGATCGTGGAGGAACGGGATGCCGCCGTCGACGAGCCGCAACCCTTCCCAAACGCCGTCGCCCAGGATGAAGCCGGAATCGAATACCGAGACCATCGCTTGCGCGCGCGGCACGAGTTGCCCATTGAGCGAGATCAGGATCCCGGCGTTGCGCGGATCGTCGACATAGGCATGCGTCGAGGCGCCTGTCGTTGCTGCGGCGTCGGTCATGGAACGAAGGCTCCTCCTTGCTGGCCGCTCCACGCGAGCGGTCGCGCGATCATAGCGGCGATGCAAACAACCGGAAGAGCGTTCGCGACATCACAGTAAGCCGGCCGCGCACCGAGCGCGCGACGCAACACCATGCTGGAAAGTCTGGACCGAGTGGGGCAAAAATGCGCCCCGACAGAGCAAGCCAGACCAGAGGACATCATGGCCGCCACGCCGATCGACTACGCCGACCTCCTTCGCAAGGACCTTCCACCTGCAGCCGTCAAATGGTCGGGCTTCCCGCGTTACAATTTCGTCGGTGGCCACAACGACAGCGCCAGCGTGCCCGTCGAGGACCTCATCGCCGCCATGACCGCCGTGATGAGCCGAGAGGGCCGCACACTCGCCACCTACAATCTCGAGAGCGGCGCGCAAGGCTACCTGCCGCTGCGCCAATTCCTGGTGAAGAAGCTGGCGCAGGACGCCGGCATGACCTGCTCCACCGACGACATCCTGATTACTTCGGGTTCGCTGCAGGGCCTCGACCTCGTCAACCAGATCCTGCTGGAGCCCGGTGATACCATCATCGGCGAGGAGACGACCTACGGCGGCTCGCTGACGCGTGTTGCCAAGCTGGGGGTCAAGTGGGTCGGCGCGCCACTCGACAAGGGCGGCATCCGCATGGACGCCCTCGATGCCATCCTGTCCGATCTCAAGGGCAAGGGCGTGCGTCCGAAGTACATCTACACGATCCCCACCGTACAGAATCCAACCGCGACGGTGATGCCGCTCGAGCGCCGCCTGGAACTGCTGCGTCTGTCGGAGGCCTACGGCGTGCCGATCTTCGAGGACGAGTGCTACGCCGACCTGACCTGGGCGGGCACGCGCCCGAAGGCACTGCGTGCCCTGGCAGGCGACAACGACCGCGTCATCCACATCGGCTCCTTCTCCAAGAACATCGCCCCTGCGCTGCGCATCGGCTACCTCGTCGCGAGCTGGCCCCTGATGGGCCGCATCCTGTCCATGAAGACGGACGCGGGCACCGGCGCACTGGAGCAGATGATGCTCGCCGAGTACTGCGCGAAACACTTCGACGCCCACGTGCCGAAGCTGCGTAAGGCGCTGAAGCGCAAGCTCGACGTGCTCGTCGAGTCGCTGCAGGCGGAGTTCGGCACCGCTGCCGAGTTCGACGTGCCCGAGGGAGGCATCTTCCTGTGGGTCAAGCTGCCCGATCAGGTGGACACGCTGAAGCTCTTCCAGGTGGCCTCGAAAGAGGGCGTGGCCATCAACCCCGGCGTCGAGTGGTCGAGCAACGCCGAGCTGGGCCGCACGCGCCTGCGCATCTGCTTCGCCAACCCCACAGAGGAGGTGATCCGAGAGGGCGTGGCCAAGCTGGCTGACATCTGCTTCCGCGAGTTCGGCGTGCCCGTGCGGAGCCGTAACGTCAGCCGCGCCTGATCGCGGACAGCCCCAGCGACACCAGCGGCCGGGCCCTCATGGTCCGGCCGCATCTGCGCCCACCGCCCCTGAGCGAGACCCCTCGAACATAAGAAAACGGCCGTCCCGGCGAACCGGAACGACCGTGCGATTGCCTGGGCTGTCAGGCGATACGAGGGTCGCCCGTCGAGGCCCGCTCCTGTCGAAGCGGGCCCGTCTGGCGAAGCGCCTTACATCATGCCGCCCATGCCGCCCATGCCGCCGTGGTCGTGGCCGGCATGCGCATCCTTCTTCTTCGGAGCCTCGGCGATGGACGCCTCGGTCGTGATCAGGAGACCGGCGATAGAAGCCGCATCCTGCAGAGCCGTGCGAACGACCTTCGCCGGGTCGATGATGCCCTTCTCGAGCATGTCGCCGTACTCGTCGTTCTGAGCGTCGTAGCCGAACGACGCACCGCGCGACTCCAGAACCTTGCCGACGACGATCGAACCTTCGACGCCTGCGTTCTCGGAGATCTGACGGATCGGCGCCTGCAGAGCCTTCTTGACGATCTGGATGCCGGCTTCCTGGTCTTCGTTGTCGCCCTTCGCGGTGATCGACAGCGTGGCCTTCAAGAGCGCGACGCCACCGCCGGGAACGACACCCTCTTCGACCGCGGCGCGGGTCGCATTGAGCGCGTCGTCGACGCGGTCCTTGCGCTCCTTCACCTCGACCTCGGTGGCACCGCCGACCTTGATCACCGCAACGCCGCCGGCGAGCTTGGCCAGACGCTCCTGCAGCTTCTCGCGGTCGTAGTCCGACGTCGTCTCCTCGATCTGAACCTTGATCTGGGCGACGCGGGCCTCGATGTCCTTCTTCTTGCCTGCGCCGTCGACGATCGTGGTGTTCTCCTTCTCGATCGTCACGCGCTTGGCGCGGCCCAGCATGTCGAGGGTGACGTTCTCGAGCTTGATGCCGAGATCCTCGGACACGACCTGGCCGTTCGTCAGGACGGCGATATCCTCGAGCATCGCCTTGCGGCGGTCGCCGAAGCCCGGTGCCTTCACGGCCGCGACCTTGAGGCCGCCGCGCAGCTTGTTGACGACGAGCGTCGCCAGAGCCTCGCCCTCGACCTCTTCCGCGATGATGATCAGCGGCTTACCGGTCTGGACGACGGCCTCGAGCAGCGGCAGCATCGGCTGCAGGCCCGACAGCTTCTTCTCGTGGATGAGGATGTAGGGATCGTCGAGTTCGGCGATCATCTTGTCGGGGTTGGTGATGAAGTACGGCGACAGGTAGCCGCGGTCGAACTGCATGCCCTCGACGACGCTGAGCTCGGTCTCCAGGCTCTTGGCCTCCTCGACCGTGATCACGCCCTCGTTGCCGACCTTCTGCATGGCCTCGGCAATCATCTTGCCGATCTCTTTCTCGCCATTCGCGGAGATCGTGCCGACCTGGGCGATCTCCTCGGAGTTCTTGACCTTCTTGGCCTTCTTCTTGATCTCTTCCATGACCTGGGCGACGGCCTTGTCGATGCCGCGCTTGAGATCCATCGGGTTCATGCCGGCCGCAACCGACTTGAGACCCTCGCGCACGATCGCCTGCGTCAGAACGGTCGCCGTCGTCGTGCCGTCACCGGCCACGTCGTTGGTCTTCGAGGCCACTTCGCGCACCATCTGGGCGCCCATGTTCTCGAACTTGTCCTCGAGCTCGATCTCCTTGGCGACGGTAACGCCGTCCTTGGTCGTGCGCGGAGCGCCGAAGCTCTTCTCGATGACGACGTTGCGGCCCTTGGGACCCAGCGTCACTTTGACAGCGTTGGCGAGGATATCGACGCCACGCATCATGCGCTCGCGCGCATCGATTGCGAATTTGACTTCCTTGGCAGCCATTTCGGGATGTCCTGCGGTTGGATGGGAATTGAGGGACTGAGACTGGGGAGGGGCAGCTGCGGAACAGGGCGAGAAGGAAGAGACGCCTCCTCGCTCATGCCTGTTCCTCGCCGCCCGGCGCGGGGGCGCCTTACTTCTCCAGCACGCCCATGATGTCGCTCTCCTTCATGATCAACAGCTCCTGGCCGTCGATCTTGACCTCGGTGCCGGACCACTTGCCGAACAGCACCCGGTCGCCCTTCTTCACGTCGAGCGGAACGATCTTGCCCGACTCGTCGCGTGCACCCGGGCCCACCGCGATCACTTCACCTTGGCTGGGCTTCTCGCCAGCGGTGTCGGGGATGATGATGCCACCGGCGGACTTCGTCTCGGCATCCGCGCGACGGACGACGATGCGGTCATGGAGGGGACGGAACTTCATTGCGAATTTCGCTCCGAATTCATAGGCTTGCGCTGTCGCGGCGCCAAGCTCGAGCTGGAGGAGGGATCTCATTGTTAGCACTCAACATGAAGAGTGCTAGCGACTGCCGGTGAGATACTGTTGCGGCCCTTCCCTGTCAATGGCCTAGCCGCCGTTTTTGTTACGGGAAGCAAGATGTGACTAACGTCGCTAAAAATATCGGCAACTTTCATGTCGCTGAAAAACTGTGCACCTGCGGCGATGGTCGCGCTTGTCTCCATCGATGGCCTCGGGCACAGAGCGCAGGGAATGTCGCCCATGGCGGCCCCCCCCGGAGAAACCGCAAGAGGACCCCATGAGCCAGGACACGGCCGGCCGGCAACCCAAGCAGCTTCTGCACCTCGTCTTCGGCGGCGAGCTGAAGTCACTGGACACCATCGAGTTCGTCGACCTCGCCAAGCTCGACATCGTCGGCATCTTCCCCAACTTCGCGGAAGCACAGAAGGCCTGGAAGGCCGCGGCCCAGCGCACGGTCGACAATGCCCACATGCGCTACTTCATCGTACATATGCACCGGCTGCTCGAACCGGACACCAAGGGCTGACGATCACGGTCCGCCGCGAAGCACCTCAGACACTCGGCGCCCGGTCGGGAATGGCGATCTCGAACGTCGCGCCTTTTTCGACCTCGAGCAGCTGCAGACGGCCGCCGTGCGCCGTCACCAGCTCGTAGGCTATGGCGAGGCCGAGGCCCGTGCCCCCTTTGCGCACCGAGCCCTGGAAGGCCTGGAAGAGATGCGCACGGGCCCGTGCGGGAACGCCTGGTCCGTCGTCGGAGACCTGAAGCCGCACGAACGGCCCGTCGCGGAACGCCGCGACGGCGACCCGCCCACGCGCGCCCTCACCGTGCGACTCGATGGCCTGCATCGCATTGCGAACGAGATTTGTCAGGACGCGGAAAAGTTGGTCGCGATCCGCATCGATGCGCACGTCGTCGGCAACGTCGGCCTGCCACTCCACGACACCCTCGCGCGGCAAGCCCAGTCCGTCGGCGACCTCCTCGACCAACTCCCTCAGTGCGAACAGCTCCCGGCGCGGCGGTTGCTCCGCCGCTCGTCCGAACTGGAGCGTGTCGTTGCAGAAGGCGATCGCGCGATCGAGCGAAGCGATGAGTTTCGGCGCGAAGCGCTGCACCGTCGCATCCGGGCTCGAGGTCAACCGATCCGACAGAAGCTGTGCATTGGCCAGCAGGTTGCGAAGGTCGTGATTGATCTTGCTGACGGCGAGCCCCAGAGCGGCCAGACGGTTCTTTTGATTGAGGAGCTGACTGAGCTCGGTCTGCATGTGCGCCAGCTCGCGCTCGGCAACGCCCACCTCGTCGACACGATCCGAGGGCACGATGATGCGGCTCTTGTCTTCCGGGCTTTCGCTGAACCGCAGCATGTTGTCGGCGATCCGCATCATCGGCCTGACGAGGAGCTGGTTCAGCGTCATGTAGACCAGCGCCGCCGTGAACATCGAGATGATGACCGAAAGGGCGAGGATGTTCAGGCCGAACCGGATCATCGCCGATTTCAGCGGCCCCTCCGGCAACACGATCTCGATGATGTCGCCGCCGGCGTTCCCAGGGCGCCCCACGACGCGCAAGATCCGATCGTCGGGCGCGAAGAACACCTCCAGCGCGTCCCAGATGGCCTTGAACTTGGCGCCGAGCCCCTCGACCGGGCTGTAGCGGCCGACCATCGTGAGGTCGAAGGTCTGCTCGACACGAGGCGGCATTTCCGATTGCAGGATCAGCTGACGCCGCTGGTTGCGGGTCAGCACAACCGAGCGCACTTGCGCGCTGCGCAGCAGCTCCATCTGCAGTTCCTGCGGCACTGTGCCGGATGGCGAGGCCTCCGCGGCAAGCGATGCCAGCCGCGCCGCGGTGAGCCGATCCAACAGCCAGTTGATCCGGAAATTCGCCACCGAGGGAACGAAGATCAAGATTTCCGCCAGCATGACGAAGAACATCGTGAGCAGCAGCAGCTTGGCGGGAAGCCCCAGGCCGCGCAGGCGTGACGAAGCTGCCCGGCGCACGCGCCCGAATGAGCCGCGTGCCGGAGCATTCCCAGTGCCGGTCTCGACCTTCCGGTCCAAGGGCCTCGTCTTTCAGCTAGCCGCCGGCGCGCCCTCTGGCGACGTCACCGGCGAAACGCTCGCTATCCGAGCTTACGCATCAGGGACACCGCCGCCCTGAGCGCCGGGCTTCCGACCTTCTGGGCATAATACCCCAGCGCCGCCCGCTTGTTGATCTCAGAAAGCGTCGGATAAGGTGACACCCACTGCGCCATGTCCGCGATCGTCAGCCGCTTGGATATGGCCAGCGACCACATCTGGATCAATTCGCCCGCGTGTTCGCCTACGATTCCCGCGCCCAGAATCCGACCCTTCTTGTCAGTGACGACCTTGACGAGCCCTTCCGTGACCCGCTCGGCCTGTGCCCGGTCGTTCTCGTGATAGGGCCACCGGTAGACGTTTATGGCGCCGTGCTGCGCACGCGCCTTGTCCTCGGTGAGGCCCACGTTTGCGAGTTCCGGATCGGTGTACGTGACCCACGGAATATGATCGGTGCGAACGGTGCCGCCGGCGAAGCGCGCGAGCCCCCGCAGCATCAACCGTCGCAGTACGATGCCTGCGTGATAGTTGGCAACATGCGTGAACTGCAATCCCCCCACCACGTCGCCGATGGCGAAGACGCGCGAATTCGACGTCACGAGCCCCGCCGAAACCTTTATACCCGAGCGGTCGAACCTGATGCCCGCCGCCTCCAGGTTGAGATCCTGCACGTTGGGCTGGCGACCGACGGCCACCAGGATATCGGTTCCCGCGATCTCAATCGGACCATCGGCGGTCACGGCATGAACGCGCACCGTCCCCATGCGGCCCTCGATGCGCTCCACCTTGGCTCCCTCGCGAATGTCGAGGCCCTCCCGCCGCAGATGCGCGAGCACCACGTCCGCCAACTCCGGATCGTCCTTTCCCAGCGCTTTGAACCCCTCCAGCACCGTCACCCGGGAGCCGAGCCGCAGATGCGCCTGCGCCATCTCCATACCGATCGGCCCACCGCCGATGACTATGAGATGGCCAAGCCCCTGGTCGTTTTCGAAAATCGTCTCGTTGGTGAAATAGGGAACCGTATCGAGGCCGGGGATCGGCGGAACCGCCGGCGAGGACCCCGTTGCGATGCAGTAGCGGGAGGCTCGCACGAGCCTGTCGCCCGCCATCACCGTGCTCTTGTCCACGAAGCGCCCGGCCGCTTGGATCACACGCACGCCGAGGCCCGTGAAGCGCTCCACGCTGTCGTTGGGCGCGATGGCCGCGATCACCGACTTGATGTGGTCGTGTACGCCGCGCGGATACACCTGCGGATCGACCGGGGCGATGCCGAACGGCCCCGTACTGCGCATGATCTGAGCCCGCCGCGCGGCCGCGATCAGCGCCTTGGAGGGAACGCAACCGTAGTTGAGGCAATCGCCGCCCATCAGATGCTTTTCGATCAGAACGACCTCAAGGCCGATCTGCGCGGCAGACGCGGCCAGCGACAAGCCCCCCGATCCCGCGCCGATGATGCAAAGGTCCGCCCTGATCTCTTCACCCGCCTTGCTTCCCGTCACGCCGGAGGCAGGTCCGGCCGCACCGAGATTAGACCGTTGCATGGCGTGCTCTCCATTTCTTGAGGATGGGGGGGATGAGGGCAACGAGACCGATCAGCGTCAACGCGATCAGGATCTGACGAATGGGCAACGCCGACAACTCGACACTCAGTTTGCAGGCCGACGCTCCCTTTGCTGCCACACAGGCGTCATAGGCCAGCTTCGCGTCCAGGATGACCCGATCGAGCGTATCGCCCAGGAACGAGAATGCGAAAGTACCGGGAATGATGCCGAAGAACGTTCCGACCACGAATGTCCGCAGCGGCACGCCGAGCAGCGCCGGCGCAAGATTGATGATGAAGAACGGGAAGGGCACGAGGCGCAGGAAGAGCATGTAGGACAGCCCTTCCTTCTCGAAGCCTTGCCGAAAGCGCTCGAGCCAGGGTCCGGCGCGGGCGGCGAGCGTCGCGCCGAGGCTCGACTTGGCGATCAGAAAGATGACCGTCGCGCCGACTGTCGCCGCAACCACGGTGGCGGGCGCGGCCACGGCCACACCGAAAAGCAGACCGCCACCGATCGTGAGGACCGTCGCGCCGGGCAGCGACAGCGCCACTACCGCGACATAGACGCCGATGTACGCCAGGACCGCCAGCGCGAGATTGGCATCGACGAACGCCCGCAAGGCATCGCGCTGCAGCGCGAGGTTCTCGAAGCTCAAATGCCTGTGCCAGCCCATGACCAGCACCAGCACCATGGCGCCGACGACGACAACCAGCGGCGCCCACGTCCTCGTCGCACCGGCCGTCGATGGAACGGGCGGCCCATCGGTGGGTCGTTCGGGTTGCATGACGATCCTCCCTCTGCCGGCCATCACCGCGCGTGTCGCCTCACTTGCCGGCATCGTTCAAGTTCCAATCGTAGTCGTAGCCTTCGATGGTCGTCGCCGCGGCGAGCTTGGTTCGTAGTTCCGGCTGGGCATAGCGCTTCAGATGCGCGAGCACGCCGCGGGCGTCGCCACCGAAATCCACTTGAAACCAGTTGTAGATGCTGGATGCTATCACCTCCCCGCGCACCAGCCGCACACCGCGCGACGAGTTCACATAGGACTTGGCTGCCGCCTCGAGTTGTTCCTCCAGCTTGCCCCCCGTGAAGGCCTCGGCCCCGATATTGGGGCACCCGACGGATGCGCAATTCACCGCGTAATGCACGCGCGGATCCCTGAAGACCGGCCGCAGGATGCCATGCTCTATGTCGTCGAGGCTGAGCTCGCGATCCGCAACGGTGACGACCTTCGCCTTCCAGGGGCCGCCCGTGAACGTCGCGAGAAAACTGCCGCCCAGGCTGATGTCCTTGATCGACGCCACGGGATACTTACCGAGAACGATGTCGACCGTCTTCGCATTGTAGAGATTGGCCCAAAAAGCGAACTGCTCGGGCCGGTCGAGCTGGGCGACGGCCACTTTTTCCAGGGCGGAAACGTAGGCTTTGAGCGCCGCGTGGGCTTCCGCCTTCAGCGCAGCATAGCGCAAGCGGCGCAATCCCGTCCCATCGAGCAGAGTATAGCGTTTCAAGATCCCGTCCCACGTGGCGTGATCGACGGTCGCCGCGCTGCCCTTCGTGTATGGCGCAAAGACCGCGGCAACGTCCGCAGCTTGTGCCGTGCTCCCCGGCAAACCGAGCATCGGCATACAGATGGCGATCCATCTCAACAGCCGGAGCTGAAGCGACATGGCTGGCACCTCGAGCATGGGGTCACCCACGCGGTTTCCTGCAACGGACAGATGAACCCGCCGCCAAACCAGCGCGGCAGGCGCGCCTCGCCATGGCTTCGGGCGAATGATTTGTTCTCAATAGCAGCTTTATCGCCGCGCGGAGCACCGCCTCACCCACTCGTGAAACGCCGCGAGAGAAGTTGAGATGGGCGTGTCCCGCCCGTGATCGCACTGGCGTTTCCTTGACGCCGCACGCGATCGGCCCTATTGCCTTGGCGCATGACCGACAAAGCCGCAACCCGCCAAACATTGCGACGCCACGCACGACGCGCGGCGTGCGGCACGACTGTCTGACGACACCCGAACTCAGAACAGATCCGCTCCGCGCCGCCTATCGACCTCGACGGGCGCGCAGGTGTCGATGTGATCCTGGCGCGTCCTCCTCCGACCCACGCAGGAAGGAACGCCGCCGATGTACATCAATCCCGCTTTCAAGACCGACGAGGATGAAGCCTGGGCCTTCGTCGAGGAGCGCGGCTTCGGCGCCGTGGTGGCGCTCGATGCCGGAACGCCACTGGCCTCGCACGTGCCGCTCCTCGTCATCCGGGATGCGGAGACGGGTGCCCGGCGCCTGCAATTCCACGTCGCGCGCCCCAATCCACTTCACAGCGTGCTCGCGCAATCGCCGCGCATCATGGTGATCGTCTCGGGGCCGGACGCCTACATTTCCCCGGACTGGTACGTGTCAGACGATCAGGTGCCGACCTGGAACTACATCGCCGCCCACATCGTCGGCACCGCGCGCGCCATGACGCCGGATGAGGCTCATGCCCATGTCGAGGCCATGAGCCTCGCCTTCGAACGGCGCCTCCTGCCCAAAAAGCCCTGGAGCACGTCGAAGATGACGGAGCAGAAGCTCGCCATGATGCTGCGTGCGATCGTCCCCGTGGAAGTCTCCGCCGAGAACATCGAGTGCTCGTTCAAGCTCAGCCAGAACAAATCCGAAGGCGACCGGCTGGAGGCCGCCCACATGCTCGACTGGCGCGGCAGTCCCAATGAAAAGGCCGTGGCTGCCGCAATGCGAGCCCGGCTGAAGCGAGTGAAGGACGAGGGGTGATCCCCAACGCCCGGCAGGCGGATCACCGGCCGGTCCTGCCGGCTGGCGCGCCTGCTAAGATATATCGGCGAGGAATTTGTCTCCGGCCGTGAGACGATGTGATGATTTCCAGAACCGCGATCGAAGCCGCGGCGCCAGCCACCACGACGCACCGCCGGAGAGCGCCATCGTCAGGACGACGAGGATCGGCATCAGCTCAGCCGCCCTGCCCTGCAGCGGCGTCGCGAGAATGAGAACCGCGCCGATCCCGAACAGGACGGCTTGGATCATCATGAACAACAGTGCCGAAATCGCAAATCTCGTCGACATGAGAGCACCTCCGTGGGGTTTCCTCTGTCCAACGCCTTGGATCCGCCCAAGGTTCCGACGTCTCGAAACTATCGCATGCCCGTCCGCCTCGCGCGGCACGGTCCGTCCGACTTGCCTTGACAACGAAACTGTGGCATAGGGGCCTCTTCCGGAACTTTGCCCGTCGTCATACCGTTGCGTTCATGTGGTTCATGAACGAGCCGGGACACGCTTCGTCACGACGGCTGCACAACATGAGGAGCAGGCTGCATGGCCCGCGTCACCGTTGAAGATTGCGTCGACAAGGTGCCCAACCGCTTCGAGCTGATCCTGCTCGCGGCCCATCGCGCCCGCGCGATCTCGAACGGCTCGGCCATGACCGTCGACCCGGACAACGACAAGAATCCCGTCATCGCCCTTCGCGAGATCGCCGACCGCACGATCGCGCCGGAGGACATGCGCGAGAGCCTCATCCACTCCATCCAGAAGAACGTCGAGGTGGACGAGCCCGAGGCCGGCGCCGCCCCTCTCCTGCCGTCCGACCGGCGCCAGACGCTGGGTCGCGACGACCAGAACTCGGACACCGCGATCGATCAGATCACGATGTCGGAGGAGCAACTGCTGCGCGCTATGGAAAGCCTTACGCCGTCCGAGCCGTCGGCGACCGGCGGCGGTGGCGCGGGGAATGGTGGCGGTGGTGGCGGCCGAGGCCGCTGACTTCCACATCTCGCCCCCAGAATCCCGCCGTTTCGGGGTATCGTCCCGCATGGCGAGGCTGACGGCCTCTCTGCTATCATCGTGCATGTGACCCGGGTGCACACGGCACCCGGCCCGGAGACCAGCCACCGATGATGCGTCAGTACGAGCTCGTCGAGCGCGTCCTGAGCTACGATCCCCAGGCGAACGAGGCGCTGCTCAATCGCGCCTACGTGTACGCCATGCGCGCGCACGGCAACCAGCGGCGCGCATCGGGCGATCCCTACTTCTCCCACCCCCTCGAGGTCGCGGCGATCCTCACCGACCTCAAGCTCGACGACGCCACGATCGCGACCGCTCTTCTGCACGACGTGATCGAGGACACCGAGGCGACGCGCTCGGAGATCGATCAGCTTTTCGGGGCTGAAATCGGCGCCCTGGTCGACGGGCTGACCAAGATCAAGCGTCTCGATCTCGTCTCCAAACGGGTCGAGCAGGCCGAGAACTTCCGCAAGCTTCTGGTCGCGATCTCGACCGACATTCGCGTGCTGCTGGTCAAGCTCGCCGACCGCCTGCACAACATGCGCACGCTCGAGCACATGAAACCCTCGAGCCGGCAGCGCATCAGCCAGGAAACGCTCGACATCTACGCTCCGCTGGCCGGCCGGATGGGGATGCAGGCGTTGCGCGAGGAGCTGGAGGAGCTGGCGTTCCGCTGGCTGCACCCCGAGGCGCACAAGGCCGTGGTCGACCGCCTCGCCCAACTCCGCAAGCGCAACGAGGGCATCGTTCGCGACATCAACGAGCTGCTGAAGGCCCGGCTTGCCGAGGTCGGTTTGTCCGTCGAGGTCACCGGCCGGGAGAAGCGCCCCTACTCCATCTGGCGAAAGATGGAGAACAAGCAGATTTCCCTGGAGCAGTTGTCGGACATCTACGGCTTCCGCGCCATCCTGCCCAACGACGACGCATGCTATCGCACGCTGGGCGTCATCCACACGACGTGGCGCGCGGTGCCGGGGCGCTTCAAGGACTACATCTCGACGCCAAAGCAGAACGGCTATCAGTCCATACACACCACCGTGGTGGGCCCGCGTCACCAGCGTGTCGAGATCCAGATCCGCACCGACGAGATGCACCGCGTCGCCGAGTTGGGCGTGGCCGCGCACGCACTCTACAAGGATCCCGCGACCGGTGGGACGACGAATGGATCGGGACGGCCGGCCGCGAAGGATGCGCGCGATCCCAAGGAGGGTGGCCCCTACATGTGGCTGCGCCATCTCGTCGGGACGCTGTTGCAAGGCGACAATCCCGAGGAGTTCCTCGAGCATACCAAGCTCGAGCTGTTCCACGATCAGGTGTTCTGCTTCACGCCGAAGGGACGGCTCATCGCTCTGCCCAGCGGAGCCACCCCCATCGACTTCGCCTATGCGGTTCACACCGACGTCGGCAATCATTGCGTCGGCGTCAACGTGAACGGCCGCCACGTGCCGCTGACGACGCAACTGCGCAACGGCGACGAGGTCTTGATTCTCACGTCAGAGAGCCAGACGCCACCCGCCGCCTGGGAGCGCATCGCGGTCACGGGCAAGGCGCGTTCCGCGATCCGTCGTGCCGCCCGGGACGCGTTGCGCCGTCAGTATGCCGAGCTGGGCCGCCGCCTGCTCGTTTCCGCATTCCACAAGATCGACCAGGATTACACCGACGACCGCCTCCGCCGCGCGTTGTCGCGCCTGCCGCAGAAGACGGTGGAAGACGTGCACGCCGCCGTCGGGCGCTCGGAGTTGCCGATCGCCGACGTGGTGCGCGCGGTGGCTCCGGACGCCATCATCGAGAAGGCCCGGCCAGTGGCCCGCCCCCGCAACCGCTACGAGCGCGCGGCGGGCGACGAGGGCTGGTTCAACCTGTCGAAGGTCATGGGGCTCAAGTTCCGCATGCTCGGCTCGAACGACGGCGGCGAGGGCGATGGTCCCTCCGCGGGCGCTGATGCCGAGACGCCCGCAACCAACGGCAGCACCGGCCTGCCGATCCGAGGCGTCCGCAACGACGTGCCCGTGAGCTTCGAGCCAGGCGGCGCCGTGCCGGGCGACCGCATCGTCGGCGTGCTCATGCCGGGGGAGGGGATCCGCATCTTCCAGATCCACTCGCCGAGCCTGAAGGATTTCGAGCACGA
>VFQT010000831.1_pt1 | contig 41734 bp, 43 predicted proteins | sample 3512381 | NCBI WGS metagenome assembly VFQT01 (sample SAMN10412376, study PRJNA504923) | tailings metagenome | isolation source: Relicate 2 Philex TSF3 active mining site | place: Philippines: Tuba, Benguet | collected 2017-08-29 | reverse complement strand
AGAAGGCCGCTCCGGCTGTACGAGAGGCCGCCAGAGGCGCCCTAGAGTCGGGGATGGAGTCTGGCCTTATCCAAGGTCCGTCATACGCTGTGAAGCCTACTGGTGGGCAGTGGCTTGGCGGTTATAAGGGCGACCCCCGGCAGATCGATGTAAGTAACGCGCCGGCCCCGATCAGTGACGAGACTATGCGGTCTTATGTGGAGCGCTTGGAAGAGGCGCGGAACAGGGCGCGTGAGTACACCGAGATGACTGGGTTCGAGCCGAAGCAGGAGTTGGTCGACCGGATTCGCACGCTGGAGGCTGACATTCCCAGAATGCAGCAAAGCCAAGCCATCCGAAACTGGGTGGATTCCAACCTGAACAACTACGTCCGCAAGCAGATGGGCACGCCGGATGACCCGGTGCTGAAGTTGGCCGAGCAGGGCATCTTGCACATGCCATATCAGGAGACCGGCGTGTTGCGTGGTCTGGCCGCCCAAAGAGAAAAGGCGGGGTTCCCGGCAGAGGGGTTGGCCACCACTGACCTTGGACGTATGTGGGAGACGATATCTGACCGCAACATAGCGTCAATCGAGGCCGGCAAGTTGACCGACCCAAACTATCTGAAAGACCTTGAGCGGCGGGCAAGGGAGAATGATTCCCTATTCAATTCTCGTCCGAGCCGTATGGACGATGAGCCGCCACCAACTGTAATGACGCCGGCAGAGGCGCGAGACTTGCAGCGGTTCAAGTACATGAACTACCCGCCTGCACGCGCCCATGCCATGGAAGAGAACCAATGGCTGTCGCGTGTAGACCCAGAGACGCCTATTTACTCGTTGAGCAACCCGTTTGGCGGCAGCATGACTGAGCAGGATCTTGGCTTTGACCACGTCATTGACGTTCTAAGGGCCGACCTCGCTGCTGGCCGCATCCGTCCAGAGCAGTTGTCCAAGATGTCTATGGAACAGGCTGTGCGCCGGACGCATGAGTATGACCTCGAGCGTGCTGCCGCTATGGCCAAGGCTGCCGAAGAAGAGACGGCCAACCTGTCAGTGGCCAAGTCTTTTGATGACGGGTTCAAGATTGTCCAGTTGGACAAGCCCGGTCAGTTCGCCAAAGAGTCTGATCGCATGGGCCACTCTGTCCGGGGGTATGAACCCAGTAAGGACTCAGAAGATTGGATCGAGAGTGCTGGTGACGAGGGATCCGACTACTACGGCCATGGTGGCTGGGGTGCCATCAAGTCTGGTGACGCGCAGGTGTTCTCAATCCGGGATGCGAAGAACCAGCCGCATGTGACGATTGAATTGGGTGCTAAAGAATTCAGCCCTATTGATTGGGTAAACAGTTTGTCGCCGGAAGAAAAACGCAAGGTAGATGAGGCGCTCAAAGATGTAGAGATTGGTAGCCATAGTGCTATCAGTCGCGTTATTAAAGAGATGCCTGAATATCAAGCGGCTAAAGCGCAGCAGCCCAAAGTAATCACCCAGATCAAGGGCAAGCAGAACCGCAAGCCTGATGAAAAATATCTGCCATATGTCCAGCAGTTCATCCGCGAGGGTAACTATGAAATTGCTGGCGACCTGCGAAACAGTGGGCTGATTGATTTACAAAGCGGACAGCGTCCGGCTTTTGTGCCAACAGATGCCCCGCGCTACGTTACGCAGGCTGAACTTGATCGTATGCAACGAACCGGCAAGTTCGAGCCCGACTTCAAGGAAGGCGGTGCTGTTGAGGGCTACGCTAAGGGTGGTGCTATTAAAAGCCTAATCAAGAAGGCTTCAGAGGCGCTTGGTGAGCATGAGGGCAAGAGCCTGCTGGTTACCCAGTCTGACCGCACCAAGGTTGGCGGCAAGTTCCTTGGCGGCCCCGGCTTCTCGTCGCTGCAATTGACCGATCCGTTCTACAAGGAGGCTGAGGCTGTCTGGGGCGTAGGCAAGAAGGGTGCTGCCACGAAGATGATCAATGCCGCTCAGAGGCTGCCAGAAGGCAAGGCTATTTGGAGTACGATGATCGGCTCCCCTGAGCAGCACAAGTCGAACCAGCAGGTCTTTGACGAACTGCTGCGCAAGTTCCGGTCGTCCGCCAAAGAGGGCAACCTTGACCCAGACCTGAGAGAGCGCATCAACGCCAAGTTGGCGTCCGCTGTCGACGGTGAGGGCAAGCCGCTGTTCCCGGAGGGCGTGGACATCATGAGCCCCAAGTTCCGCCAGATTGCCAACACCTTTGACCGCCGCGCTATAGCGGCTGATGCCATGGGTGGTGTGCAGTTGGGCGGTAAGAAGGGGCAGATCATTGATTACTCAAAGATCATTGAGAGCACGACTGACCCGCTGCTAATTGACCAGCCGACTCACGCGATTGGTCCGCGGTTGTTTCAGTTGCAGGGTGACGTCATCGAGCGTCCGGATCTACATCCTGCCTATCCGTTTATTCTGACCGGTGAAGATCTGGCCACTGAGTTTGTGCCGGTGCCCAGAGATATTATGTTGCGTGACTTTGTTGAGGGTATTCGCCAGTCTAAGGGCCGTGAGCCCGGGTTTATGGATTTGACTCGCAATACCCCCAGTCAGTTTTTGTCAGAAGAGTTCCTAACCGGGCTGCAGAAGTCTGGTTTCAAGAAGGGCGGCCCTGTGAAGAAGGGTGCGCTGCCTACCAAAAGGGCGTAAATCATGGCTGAAGAGTTCCCTATTGACCCCGAGTACAACCGCTTCATCGAAGGCGTGCCTATGGACGCCGAAGCGGAGGGCCCTGAAGGCGAAGAAGGTGTGGAGGTAGACCTCGAACTGGACGAGTCTGAACTCGAGGAACTGCCGGACGGCTCTGTGGTGGTCAAGTTGGACACCAAAGGCCCCATGGACTCCGAGGACTTCTACGAGAACCTTGCTGATTCTGAGAAGGTCGACAGGTTTGATGTCCAGCGTCTGGCGCTGCGGTACATCGAACTGGCCGAAAAGGACAAGGAAGCCCGCAAGGAGCGCGACAAGCAGTACGAAGACGGCATCCGCCGCACTGGTCTAGGCAACGACGCCCCCGGTGGAGCGAACTTCAATGGCGCCAGCAAAGTTGTCCACCCGGTTATGGCTGAGGCGTGCGTGGATTTTGCATCCCGCGCCATCAAAGAACTGTTCCCGCCTGATGGCCCGACCCGCACGAAGATCCTTGGTGACGTCACTGAGGACAAAACGGCCATTGCCGAGCGCAAGTCGGACTTCATGAACTGGCAGTTGACCGAGCAGATTGAGGAATTCCGCGACGAGCAGGAGCAAATGCTCACTCAGTTGCCCCTTGGTGGCTCCCAGTACATGAAGATCTGGTACGACGAGCGTCAGAAGCGGCCCTGTGCGCAGTTTTTGCCGATTGATAACGTGCTTTTGCCGTTCTCCGCAGGCAATTTTTACACCGCGCAGCGTATTACAGAGGTGGAAGACATCTCTGACTACGAATTTAAGCGTCGGATCAACTCGGGCATGTACCGAGACACCAGTTTTATCCGCGCAACGATGGATCCGGAGCCCACTGGGCCGCAAAAAGCCAACGACAAGGTCGAAGGCCGCGCCCCGAATGACAACGAAGACGGTGTTCGCCGGGTTTATCACGTCTATACGTGGCTGGAACTCGAGGATGACCCGTATTCCAAGGGTGAGATGGCCCCGTACATCCTGATGATCGATGAACTCGAGTCGGAAGTGCTGGGTTTGTACCGGAACTGGGAGGAAGGCGACGAGACGATGACCAAACTCGACTGGATTGTCGAGTTCAAGTTCATCCCGTGGCGTGGCGCCTATGCCGTAGGTCTCCCGCACCTCATTGGTGGCCTCTCAGCGGCTCTGACGGGCGCTCTGCGTGCCCTTATGGACTCCGCCCACATCAACAACGCAGCCACGATGCTGAAGTTGAAGGGTGCGAAGTTGTCTGGCCAGTCGCAACAGGTCGAAGTGACGCAGGTTGCTGAGATTGAAGCGGCCCCGGGGGTGGATGACGTCCGCAAGATTGCCATGCCGATGCCGTTCAACCCGCCGAGCCCAGTGCTTATGGAGTTGCTGGGCTGGCTGACGACCGCGGCGAAGGGGGTAGTGACCACCGCCGAGGAAAAGATCGCTGACGTGACGTCACAGGCCCCTGTAGGCACTACTCAGGCGCTGATCGAGCAGGGTGCAGCGGTGTTCTCCGCTATTCACGCTCGTTTGCACGAGTCGCAGTCGCGTGTGCTGCGTGTTTTGAGCCGTATCAACCGCTGGTACCTCGAAGACATGCGCCGCGGCGAGGTTGTTGAGGATCTGGACATCACCCGTGAGGATTTTGCGCGGGTAACTGACGTTGTCCCGGTCTCTGACCCGCACATCTTCTCTGAGACGCAACGTATGGCTCAGACGCAAGCCGTCATGGCCATCATGGAGAAGAACCCCGACCTGTTTAACCGCAAAGCCGTGATTCAGCGGTTCCTGAAGCAGATCAAGGTGCCGGGTATCAACGAACTAATGGTCGACGTGCCTGCGCCGGCCAAGATGGATGCGGCGAATGAGAACGTAGCGATGTCGATTGGTCAGGCAGCCTTTGCGTACCCCGAGCAAGACCATCTGGGGCACATTCAGGCTCACTTGGACTTCGCCAAGAGCCCGATGTTTGGTGCCAACCCGTTCATCGCCCCGGGATTCCTGCCAAAGGCGGTGGAACACATCAAGCAACACTTGGTGCTGTGGTACCTGAACCGCATGAACGGCTACGTCGAGAAGTCTCTGGGCCGTCGTATGGATGACTACGAACTGCTGCAAGACCCGGCCATGGTCGACAAGTTGTTTGGTGCCGCCTCGCAGCACGTCGAGATGGATGCCGACCAGACGCTCAAGGGGATCATGCCGATCATCCAGCAGATGGTTCAGCAGATGGATCAATACAAGCCGAAGCCCCAACTTACGCCAGATGGTCAGGTGCTGCTGCAGACCAGCATGGCCGAGACACAGCGCCGTGCTGCCCGCGACGAAGCGGAGATGGCGCTCAAGGGACAAGAGGCTGCTGCAGAGATCCAGATCAAGATGCAGAAGATGCAGCAGGATCACCAGAAGGACATGGAAGAACTCCAACTCCGATTGGCCATTGCTATGGGCGATCAGGAGATGCAGGAGCGCATCGAGACAGCCCGGTTGACCCGCGATGCCGCCAAGTTGAAGCAGGACGGCGAGAAGGCTGTGTTGGACATAACCATGAAACAAGGAGGCCCAATTGGCTACCAGTGATCAGGAGCAAAAGAGCGTCAATGTGCCGCAACACAAGCGCATTGCCATGGGTGAGAAGTTGGATGGTACGAGCCTGCAGCCGAAGGGCGGCAGCCAGACGAATGGAGGTGCATTGAGCCAAGCGAAGAAGAAGTGAAGACGATTGGAGACCTAATCGGCGGCATCAAGGCCAGACAGGCTGAGATTGCCGCATCCCTTGCTGCTGGACACGCGACGACGTTTGAGGCGTACCAGCGCATGGTTGGTCAGCATATGGGCCTACAAGAGGCCCTAGACATTCTTGATTCACTAATGAAGGAAGAAAATGACGACAGGTAACCCGGAGGCTTCTAACGAAGCCGAGTTGGCTTGGGCTTTTCCGAGCGTAGACCCCGGTGCAAAACCTCTCGGCGGACGCATTCTTGTACAACTGCGTCGTACCAAGAAGAAGGTTGGGCAAGCGGGGATTATCTTGGTCGAGGAGACCAAGGAAACCGAGAAGTGGAACAACATGGTGGCCAAGGTCATCGAGGTTGGTCCGCTGGCGTTTAAGCACCGCGACACGATGCAACCGTGGCCTGAGGGCTCATGGTGCAGCCCGGGCGATTACATCCGCGTACCCAAGTGGGGCGGCGATCGCTGGGAAGTCAAGGTGGAGGGCGATGATGAGATGGAAGATCCCGCCCTGTTCGCCGTCCTGAATGATCACGAAGTCATCGCCAAGGTGACCGGTGATCCGCTTGCTATGAGGGCTTTTGTCTAATGGATACGACCAAACAAGAGTACCAAAAACAGTATTACCTCAAAAACAAACAGCAATTGCTTTCAAAACATCAAGAGCGGAATCGCCGTAGTCCGCGATATGCATTGACATCAATTTTGGCTATGGCAAAGAAACGTGCGGACGTGACGGTGACGCAGTCTTACTTGCTAGAACTGTATGACCAGCAAGAGGGACTGTGTGCTTTGTCTGGTATCCGTATGACATGGGCTACGGGCAAGTCATCTCCAACATCTATCTCGGTTGATCGAATTGACTCAGATCGAGGCTATGTTGAAGGTAATGTTCGGCTAGTCTGTATGGCCGTCAATGCTTTTAGAAGCACTATGAATGATGCTGAATTGCTGAAGTTTGCAAAGGCTTTGGTTGCCAACATGGAAGCGGCCTCTATCGCAAACAAACTGTTTGAGGAGGTCGTATGAGTGCTGATACTGAGAACAAGGCGGCTGACCTCGAAGTAGTAGAGGAGGCTGCTGACGGCTCTGCCGTGATTGAAGTGCCGGAGGGTATGGAAGTACCTGAGGCGCAAGATGGGATGGCTGCTGGCGGTGATACGGCCGATGACGACCATCCTGATGACAACGAAGAGGTGCGCGAAGCCAAGCGTGCGCGACGTCGGGCAAAGAAAGAGTATGTCCGCCAGCGCAACGCTGAGAAAGATGCGCGTCTGGAAGCGTTGCAGCGCCAGAACCAAGAACTGGTGCAGCGTATTGCTGCCATGGAGCAGCGTGCGCATCGTTCTGACCTCGCGCAGATCGACAAGGATATTCAGGACGAGCAACTGCGCCTGCAATATGCCCTGACCAAAATGCGTGAGGCCATCGACAATTCAGACGGCAACGCTATGGTTCGAGCCCGGGAAATTGAGGCCGAATCGCGTCAACGGCTAGAAGAATTGCAGGCGAGGAAGTATCGCTCTGAAGAGGTTGCTCAACCCAAGGAGGCGCCGGTAAATCCCAAGGTTAAGCGTATGGCGCAGGACTGGCTGGATGCTAATCCTTGGTATGACCCCGAGGGTGGTGACGAGGATACTCAGATCGCCAAGATTATTGACGCCAGACTTACTCAAGAGGGTTGGGACCCGTCTTCTCCCGATTATTGGGAGGAGTTGGATAATCGCTTGCAGAAGCGTTTACCCCATCGATACAATGAAACGCAGGACGAGCGTCCTATAAGGAGGCCCCGAAGCGTGGTTACGGGATCTGTTAGAGAGTCGGTGAGCGGACGTGGCAGTGGTAACGGCTACGTTCTCAGTCCCGAGCGTGTTCGCGCCATCAAGGAAGCGGGCATGTGGGATGACGTTGAGAAGCGCAACCGAATGATCAAGCAGTTCATCTCGTACGACAAAGCCAATAGGGGATAACCATGGATTCTCGTCTTAAGAAAACTCTCTCGGCCGGCGGCCGCGAAACTCGTGCTAGCGAGGACGCAACGCGTCGGGCTCCTGAAGAGCAGTTCATGTCAGCGCAGGAACGTCGAAAGATGTGGAGCGATGAGTGGACACAAAGTGCGCTGCCAAAGGTTCCGGAGATTCCGGGATGGCACCTTTGCTGGCTATCGACCACCAACGCCTACGACAGCATTGATAAGCGGATTCGGCTTGGGTATGTCCCTGTAATGGCGGACGAATTCCCGGGCTTTGAAAATTACCGCGTAAAGGCTGGCGAAGACATTGGTTTCATCGCCTGTAACGAGATGCGCCTGTACAAGATCCCTATGGATGTTTATCAGGACATCATGTTGCAGATGCACCACGAGGCTCCCAATGACGAGGCGGACAAGATCCGCGTCCAAGTTGAGAACCTGCAGGGTGCGCGTGATAACTCAGGCAAGAGTCTGGGTCAGGTCGAAGGCGATGGCTTTGGCAATTTGGACCGAAATGTTCCCCTACCGGTATTCCCGGGGTAACCAACAAGGAGCAAGACCATGTCTGCAACTTCTGCTCCGTTCGGCCTGCGCCCCGCGTTCCATCCTTCTGGCTTGGATCGCGCTCAGGCGCTGGCGGGCGGTATTGCGTCGGCTTACAACACCGACATTCTGAAGGGTCAGCCGGTTAAGTACGACACCAATGGCAACATTGTGGTCGCTGCTGCTGGCGACGCTTTCGTGGGCGCCTTTGCTGGCGTCGAATGGACCGACACCACTGGTCGTCGTCGCGTCTCGAACTACTGGCCGGCTAACACTGCCTACCAGACCGGTTCGTGCGTTGCCTACTTCTACAACGATCCCAACATCGTTTACGAAATTCAGGCTGACGGCACTCTGGCTCAATCCTCGATTGGTGATGAGGCTGACCTGAGCAACACGACTGCTGGTTCGACCACCACCGGCCTGTCGCAAGCCACGCTTTCGACCTCGCTGGCTGGTGCCAATAACACCGCTCAGATGCGCATTGTTGACATCGCACCGTACCCGGATAACAACTGGGGCGACGCTTACGTCATCGTTCGCGCAACCATCGCGGAATTCCAATTCGGCCAAGTCCGTGTCTCCGGCACGAACTACTCGCCGATCGCTATCTAAGGAGGGCTAAAAAATGGCAGCCCCGATGCGTAGTACAGACTTTCGTTCCATCGTTGAGCCGATCCTCAACGAGTGCTTTGACGGAGTCTACGATCAGCGTTCCGACGAGTGGAGCCGTGTGTTCACCGAACAGGAAGGCATTCCCCGCAACTACCACGAAGAGCCGGTTCTGTACGGCTTTGGCGCGGCACCGCAACTGCCGGATGGCACGCCCGTCACCTATCAACAAGGTGGCGTGCTGTTCCTGAAGCGTTACGTCTACAACGTCTATGGTCTGGCCTTCGCGCTGACCAAGGTGCTTGTGGAAGACGGCGACCATATCCGTATCGGTCAAGTCTATGCCCGCCATCTGGCTCAGTCGCTCATCGAAACCAAGGAAACCCTGAGTGCAAACGTGCTTAACCGTGCGTTCAATGCCTCGTATCCGGGTGGTGACGGTGTGGCTCTGAACTCGGCTTCGCACCCGATCGTCAACGGCACCTTCAGCAACCTGCTGTCGACCGCTGCCAACCTCTCGCAGACCTCGCTTGAGCAAATGCTCATCCAGATCCGCCAAGCGGTTGACAACAACGGCAAGAAGATCCGTCTGGTTCCCCGCCAACTGGTGGTGGCCCCGGGCAACGTCTTCCAAGCCGAAGTGCTGCTGAAGTCGGTGCTGCGTTCTGGTAACGCCAACAACGACATCAACCCGATCAAGTCGATCGGCCTCCTCGACGAAGGCGCTGCTGTCCTGAGCCGTCTGACTTCGGCCACCGCATGGTGGGTGCAGACTGACGCTCCGGAAGGCATGAAGTTGCTGATGCGTCGTCGTCTGGAGAAGACCATGGAAGGCGACTTTGAAACTGACTCGATGCGCTACAAGGCCACCGAGCGTTACGACGTCGGCTTCACTGACCCGCGTGCCATGTACGGCACGCCGGGGGTCTAAGCGGTGTAGTAGGGAGGGGGGCTTCGGCCCCCCTTTGTCCTTTAATTCGTCAAACTTTTCAAGAAGGAGACGACCATGCCTAGTTTTGCTGATGATCTGTTTCTGGGTACTGCCCAGACTTACATGGGTGTTAACACCAACAATGCCCTTGGCGATCCATCGCCGATGGATGTGGGTGTAGGCCCGCTTGGCCGTATTTACGTGTGGGACGTGGTCCCGCTGACCAAGCAAACCAACAACATCTCTACCGCCGCCTCGTATGCCGTCGCTGGCAATGCCACTCTGGCTGCTGGCACTGGCACCACTTCGGTGGTTCTGAATACCGGCGTGACCGTGATTCAGATGGACTGCCCGCGTGCTGTGAGCATCACGATTGGCGCCGGCACGATTGCCGACACTGCTGTGACTGTTTCGGGCTTTGATTACTACGGTCAAGCCATGAGCGAAGTGATCCAAACCGGTACGACTCAGTCGACCACCGTTAACGGCAAGAAGGCTTTCTTCCAAGTTAGCCAAGTTGCTGTTGCTGGTGACTGTGGTGCCACGATTGCTGTTGGCACGACTGACATTCTTGGCATTCCGGTGCGTGTAACGGACGCTGGCTACGTTGCCTCGGTTGGCTGGAACAACACTCTGGCTCGCAACGCTGGCACCTTCGTGGCTGCTGTTACTTCGACCGCAACGACCACTACTGGCGATGTTCGTGGCACCTATGTGCCGAGCAGCGCGGCTGATGGTTCGCGTCGTCTGGTGATGGGCATCCTGTTGCCGGCCATCGCTGTTGGCCCGAATGCGACCCGTACCGGCGCCCTTGGCGTCACTCAAGCCTAATAGGAGGCAGTCATGGGACAGTTCAAGCCGATGGTCAAGATGATGACCACCGAGCCCTCTGTTGAGTTGAAACTCAAGAAGGGCGGCAAGGTTGAGAAGAAGATGCAGATGGGTGGCGCTCCTGCTGCTCCGGCCATGCGTACCACGGGCGCTCCTGCCCGCGGCGGCATGATGGATGCTGCAGCCCCGATGAAGCCGTCGCTGATGGCCCGTCGCAAGGCGATGCGTGCAATGCCTGCTGGTGCCGGTCCTGCTGGCCCCGCGGGTATGGCTGGCCGCATGATGAAGGAAGGCGGCGAGTCGAAAGTTGAACACGCAGCCGAGATGAAGAAGATGGCCAAGACTGCTGAGGCCCTGAAGGAACACGCTGGCAAGCCGGCCTCGAAGGCTCACAAGGGCCTGAAGACCGGTGGTGTGGTCATGGGTCAAGGCGGCTACAAGAAGGGCGGCAAGGTGAAGATGGCCCATGGCGGCATCATCAACACCGAAAACCAAGGCGGCGAGTACCGCAACACCAAGATGGACACGGCCAAGCCTGATCACTCCCCGGCCAAGACTGGTGGCGTGAAGATGGGCAATGGCGGTGGCTACAAGAAGGGTGGCGCGGCTTGCTACGCAACCGGCGGTGTGGCCAAGAGCAACGCTGGTGGTTACAAGAAGGGCGGTTCCGCAAAAAAATTTGCTGACGGTGGCATGTCTGGCAGTGCCCCCGTCAGTGACCGTCAACGCCAGTTGGAAGCCGAAGTTCTCGGTGCCGGGTACATGAGTGATGAGGAGCGCCGTTACTTGCAAGAGCAGGTCAGCAAGTCGATGCGTCCGGAAGGCTCAGTGACCGAGGTCGAGCGTGAAGTTGTGCGCAAGATCCCGTTGAAGAAGCCAGTCAAGAAGATGGCTACTGGCGGCGCCGTGAATGACAGCGGTAAGGCTGAGAAGATGCCTCAGGGTCACAAGCGTCCCTCGACCCCGGTGTCTATCAACCAGTTGTCTGGCACCTTTAAGAAGGGTGGTGCGGTAATGACCCCGGCTCAAAAGCGTCTGAGCAAGACGTTTGAGTCCGAGAACGCGCCGGCTATGAAGGCGGCCAAGAAGATGACCAACCTGAAGTACGGCAAGCGGTAAGGCAAGGGGGCCTTCGGGCCCCCGTTTCCCTATGGAGATGCTATGAGCAGCATTATTTCTTCGATCAGTCGTCAAGGGGCATATGAGCCTTTTGAACTTCAGGTATCTCGTGGCCAGATTGCTGGGCACCGTGCGCTTACCGTGTTTGGCTACAACGCTGATATTGATACCGAGGAAGAAACGGTTTGGCCCGATGGTGGGGTTGCTCCGCGTCCTGCTGCGGCGCTGCAGATGAAAGTAAGTTCCAGCGATGCGAACGATGCTTCGGCTGGAACTGGCGCTCGGACTGTAGTGGTTGCTGGTCTGGATGCGAACTACAACGAAATCACAGAAGTGGTGACGCTAAATGGCCAGACGGCTGTAACCACGACGGCATCGTTCCTGCGTGTAAACAGCCTGACTGTGGCTACTGCTGGCAGTGGGTTGGCCAATGCTGGCGTGATCTACATTGGAACAGGTGTGGTGACTGCTGGCGTGCCGGCAACTATCTACAACCTAATAGCCGTTGGTTACAACGTGACCACAAGCGCTTTGTACACAGTGCCGGCTAACTACACGGCTTACGTGTTGGCTGGTGGTGTTACTGCGGCTCAGGTGGGCGGAACCAACCCAATCACGGCAAAACTGGTAACTACTCCGGCGTCGGGCATTCGGTATGCCGCGGCAGTTACGACGTTGAACAATGGCGTCAACGAGTACATGTTTGTAGCCCCGATTGTTGTGGCTGAAAAAACTGATCTTGAGGCGACCGCTATTGGTAAGGGTTCAAACAACGAAGTCTCGGCGTTCTTCAACTTGATTCTTATCAAGAACAACGGTCAGGTGTAATCATGCCCGCCAAGTCGAAGGCTCAATTCAGGCTGATGAAGGCGGCAGAGTACAACCCTAAGTTCGCCAAGAAGGTGGGTATCAAGCCGTCTGTGGCGGCTGAGTTCACCGACAAGAACGTGAAGGGTAAGTCGTACAAAGATCTGCCCGAGAAGATGAAAAAGGGTGGTCCTAGTCTGGCCATTGGCCGCGGCGAGAAGTTGCCGGCTGAACAGGGTGCGGGACTGACTGCTAAGGGGCGTGAGAAGTACAATCGTGAAACGGGCTCGAACCTTAAAGCCCCTCAACCTCAAGGCGGTAAGCGCAGGGATTCATTCTGTGCCCGCATGGGGCCGGTAGCAGAGAAGAGCGAAAAGGGCAGCAGAGCGCGGGCATCGATGAAGCGGTGGAATTGCCCGGGCTGGTGACCATAGGAGTGGTACATGGCTTATTCGGGGACAGTCGGCACCACCGTAATCAATGTTCAGAAGTTAATTGATCACGGCGCCCGTCGTTGCGGGAAACTGGCTGAGGAGTTGACCTCAGAGCAGGTGATGTCGGCCAAGGAGTCGCTGTACTTCCTGCTATCCAACCTCATCAACATCGGCATTCAATACTGGGCCATCGAGAAGAAGGTCTTCGGCCTGAATGCTGACAAGTACATCTACAAACTGCCGCTGGGTGGCAATGATGTACTGAACGCGCTGTATCGCACCATGAACCGTCCCAGTGGATCGTATACGTCGTCCGCGGGTGGTGTGGTGGCCAACGTCTATGACAGTGACGTCGACACGTACTGCCAGCAGACTTCAGCCAACGGCAACATCTCTGTTTTCTTTGGTACCGACAATCCTATCTACGCTGGATCGATTGGCATCCTGCCGTACGTCTCTGGTGGTGGGTCGGCGACGTGGTCGATCATCTACGAATACTCGGTCGACGGAACTACGTGGAACACCCTTGATAATCTCGGGGCCATCGTGGTCACTGACAACGAATGGATCTGGACTGACATCGATCCCGGGCAGTCGGTGATGTACTACCGGGTGCGGGCATACAACGGCACTACGTTGGCTCTCAGAGAGTTCTACGTAGGCAACAACAGCCGTGAAGTGACCATGGCTCGTCTGAACCGGGACGACTACACCAACCTGCCGAACAAGAACTTTACGGCCAACCAGCCGTACCAGTTTTGGTTCAACCGAACCATCCCTCAGTCGGAGATCTACCTCTGGCCAACGCCGTCTGACCCCTTTGTGCAGATGGTGGTCTGGTACTCCCGGCAGATCATGGATGTGGGTGACCTACACGGCGAACTCGAGATCCCTCAAAGATGGTACGAAGCAGTAGTGATGATGCTTGCTCATCGCATGAGCCTTGAACTGCCGCAGGTAGATCTTGGTCGGGTGCAGTACCTCGAGGCGCAGGCTGAGAAGTACCTCAATCTGGCGGAGGCAGAAGAGCGCGATAAGTCGCCCATCTACTTTGCCCCCAACATCAGCGTGTACACGAGGTAGCCATGCCGCGTTTTCTAGACACCAGAGGCTACTCGGACATCGCAATTGCGGTGTGCGACCGCTGCAAGATGAAGCGGCCTCATGCGGTTATGCGTTCTGATCCCAACTTCCCGGGTTTGCAAGTTTGCGATCAGGGCTGTGCGGACCAGTTTGACCCGTACCGGCTTCCTGCCCGCAAGACTGAGCGTATCGCGTTGCGTTTCCCGCGGCCTGATGTCAGCGTGGCTGTAGACCCGAATGCACTGACGACTGGAGCGTATGGGTACTACGCCCTGTCGCCGGAGCAAAATGAGCAAACGCCCGAGAACAACGGCAACCTTGACACTCTGACGGTGAGTCCCTGATGGCAAACGTACAGATAACCCAACTTCCGGCCGCGGGTGGGCTGACTGGTAGCGAACTTGTTCCGATTGTGCAGAACGGGGTAACCGTTCGCACGACTACTGCGGCGATTGCAGCATCGCCAAGCCTTACTCAGACGTTCCTGACGCTCAATAATGAGCCGACGCTACCCAATAGTAGGTATTTTTCGGTCGGAACTGGCCTTGGACTGACCGACAACGGGGCGCAATCGAACCTTGTGCTGTCCCTGAATGGTGCTTCGGGCTCTCTCGAGGCTGCTGGCAACGGAATGATCGCCAAAACAGGCGGTGGAACGGTTGCTGCACGCACATTGACCGCCTCTGGTAACGGTTTGTCGATTACAAACGGTTCTGGGGTGTCCGGAAACCCGACTTTTGCGCTGTCTGGCCTGCCGTTGGCGCTTGCCAATCTTTCTGGCGGCGGCATTTTGGCGGCGGTTGACGCAAACAACATCGCACAGCGGGTGATTACGGGTACTGCCAATCAGATCGGCGTGGCTGATGGCGATGGGGTGGCAAACAACCCGGTTATTAGCATTGCATCTAATCCGATACTGCCGGGATCTGCTGGTGTGGTGCTGCCAAGCGGTGATACGTCGCAGCGGTCTGGATCACCGGTAAACGGAACCATCCGTTACAACCAAGATTTGTTGGCGTTTGAGGGGTATGCCAACAACGCATGGGGCACGATCGTCGCTGGGGTGGCTGTAACGTCTGTAGACGTGTCTGGCGGCACTACCGGCCTTACCACCAGTGGTGGCCCGATCACATCGGCGGGCGTTATTACGCTGGCGGGCACCCTGATTACCACCAACGGTGGTACAGGCTTGTCGTCGTACACCCAAGGTGACTTGGTTTACTACAACACCGGCACGACGTTCAACAAGTTGGCTATTGGATCTGCCGGTCAGGTCATCACATCGACTGGTACCGAGCCACAGTGGACGAACCAGTCAAGCCTGTCTGTTGGGTCTGCCACGACCGCTACGAATGTGGCTGGCGGGGCCGCTAACCAGATTGTCTACAACACCGGAGCAGCGACCACTTCATTCATCACTGCGCCGACAGTCGCTAATACCTTCCTAGAGTGGTCTGGAAGCGCTTTCCAATGGTCGGCTAACCCTCTGGGTACGGTGACCTCTGTAGACGTCTCTGGCGGCTCTACAGGGCTTACGACAAGCGGTGGCCCGGTAACGACATCTGGAACCATCACTCTGGCTGGCACGCTAGTGGTGACAAACGGCGGTACGGGCCTTTCGACTTACGTTGCTGGTGACACCCTGTACTACGCGACAGGTACGTCGCTATCAAAACTGTCGATAGGTTCTAACACCTATGTGATGACATCGACGGGTAGTGCCCCGCAGTGGACTGATCCGGCAGCGATGACGGTCGGCACTGCAACGACGGCTAACTCCGCCACGTCGGCAACAACCGCGACGAATATAGCGGGCGGTGCTGCGGGCTCCATTCCGTACCAGACGGGTTCTGGCGCGACGGCCATGCTGGCTACGTCGTCTGGGGTGTTGGTGGGGGGTACTACGCCGTCCTACAGCACAGCACCGGCTCTGACTGGCACGAATTTCACCAGTATCCCAAATGGCGCACTGTCGAACAGCAGCATCACGATTGGCACTACGGCCATTAGCCTTGGGGCGTCGTCGTTAACCCTTGGTGGGTTGACGTCCATTGCCCTGACGCAAGATCCGTCGACGGCCCTTCAGGTGGCCACTAAGCAATACGTCGATGGGTTGGTTACCTCTGGCGTGACGTATCACACGCCGGTCAAGTATGAGGTCCCACCGACCACGGGCAACCTCAACGCTATCTACAGCAACGGCACCGGTGGTGTAGGGGCAACCCTTACCAACAACGGCACATTGGCCGCATTCGCTCCTGATGGTCCGATAGCATCGGTCAATGACCGCATCCTCATCTACAACCAGACCAATCAGTTTGAGAATGGTGTCTACGAGGTAACGACCGTCGGTGATGGATCGACGCCATGGGTGCTGACCCGCACGGCAGACGCCGATAGTTATGGCATCAAAGACCCGAATGCTCTGGGTAACGGGGATGCGTTCTTTGTAACCAGCGGGGACACTGGTGCTGGTGAGTTGTACGTCTGCAATACCGCCGGGACCATTAACTTCGGCACAACGGCTATCACATTCGTGCAGGTGTCCTCTGCGCAGATCTATAGCGCCGGTACAGGTCTGACCCTTACCGGAACGCAGTTTGCGCTGACTGTACCTGTAGCGGCCTCTAATGGCGGCACTGGCATCACGTCATATGCAGCCGGCGACTTGATTTATGCCAACACGACTACGTCGTTCGATCGTATCCCAATCGGGGCTGCGAGCCGCATTCTGACGTCAAGTGGTTCTGCTCCGGGCTGGACTGATCCATCAACAATCACTGTTGGGTCTGCAACCAGTGCAACGACGGCCACAAATGTGGCTGGTGGCACAGCGAATCAGATTGTCTACAACACCGCGGCCAGCACGTCGTCGTTCATTGTGGCGCCGACGGTTGCGGATCGATTCCTCAAGTGGAATGGGTCGGCGTTCCTGTGGGATGTTGCGGGCACCGGTACAGTGACATCCGTAGATGTTTCGGGCGGTACTACGGGCCTGACGACATCTGGCGGTCCGATCACCGGCTCCGGAACGATCACCCTAGCGGGTACGTTGGCCATCGCTAACGGCGGCACGAATGGAAGCGCTACCCCGTCTGCCGGGGCAATCGCATACGGTACCGGTACGGCGTATGCATTCTCCGCGGTCGGTAACTCGGGTGATGTGTTTACGTCGAGTGGTGCTGGCGCCCCGGGGTGGACATCGCAATCAGCATTGGCTGTTGGTTCGGCAACGAACGCGACTAACGCAACAAATGCCACGAACATCAGTATCACTGATGACACCACCACCAACGCCTCGATGTACCCGGTATGGGTGACTGCTAATACCGGGAGTCTCCCTGCGAAGGTAACATCAACCAAACTCAGTTTTAATCCGTCCACCGGGGTATTGACCGCGACTGGTGGTATTTCAGGAGGGACCTTCTAATGGCTGCGGCAGGATTTACCCCAATCCAGATTTACTACTCGACGACGCCGGGGGCAATCCCGACGGCGGGCAATCTACTTCAGGGCGAGTTGGGCCTGAATATTGCAGACATGAAGTTGTACTGCGAGAACAGTAGTGGCGCGGTCACGTTGCTGGCCTCCTCCTCTGGTGCAACCGGTGACGTAGCGGGTCCGGCGTCGGCCACCGATACAGCGATCGCCCTGTTTGATGGCACGACGGGCAAACTGATCAAGAACTCTGGCGTCACGGTTGACGGCAGCAATAACCTGACGCTCCCCGGTCAGGCGGATCTGCGTCTGGCTGACTCTGATTCGTCAAACTGGGTGGCTTTCCAAGCCCCGACAACGGTTGCGTCGAACGTCACGTGGACGCTGCCGAACGCAGACGGTAGTAACGGTCAGGCGCTGGTCACCGACGGTACTGGAACGCTGTCTTGGACGACGATTACCAGCGGCGCCACGATCTCGAACGATACGTCTACAGCAAGTGATCTGTATCCGTCGTTCCTTGCGGCTACATCTGGTTCGGCGCTGAACATCTATACCAGCAACGCCAAACTTCTCTACAAGCCCAGCACTGGCGAGTTGAAGGCTGACGTGCCGGTGGCCATGAATGGCATCTTTGTAAACAACACCACCATTAACGCAAGTTATACGATCGCCAGCGGATCAAATGGATTCAGCGTAGGTCCGGTAACGGTGGCCAATGGTGCGGCAGTAACGGTCTCCAGCGGTCAGCGCTGGGTGGTTATCTGAGGATCAAACATGAGCACAATCGCTGCAGGAACTGCTACTGGAACCGCGTTAGTTAGCACTGGGGATACGACTGGTCAGTTGGTGTTCCAGACCAACGGCACGACGACTGCCGTAACGATTGATACCTCGCAACGTATGGGTGTCGGAACCGCAACCCCTGTGGCAAGACTGGATGTTTCTGGCAGTCAGGCACAAAACGTCGTGGCGGTAGCAGCGTTGGATATTGACTGCTCTCAGGGCAACTACTTCACCAAGACGATCAACGGCGCAAGCACCTTTACGTTCAGCAATGTGCCGGCATCTCGGGCGTATTCATTTACTTTGGAACTGACCGTGACTAGTGGATCAGCGACTTGGCCCGCAGCAGTGACTTGGCCTAGCGGTACTGCCCCGACTCTTAGCACTAGCAAGACATCTCTTCTGATGTTCGTGACGGACGACGGTGGTACTCGCTGGCGCGGCGCTTCGCTTGTGGACTACACCACGTAAGGAGCGGTCATGGATGTAACGAATATGCTCCTGATGGGAGCAGGAGGAGGCGAAGTGCCAAGAGGTGAATCTTTATACGCAATTCCCGGCACATATACATGGGTATGCCCGGCCGGTGTTACGTCCGTCAGCGTGGTATGCGTTGGTGGGGGTGGTGGTGGGGGTGTTGGGGCCACCAATCTTATTGGCGGTAGCGGTGGCGGTGGTGGCGCTCTTGCTTACGTTAACAACACGTCTGTTACGCCGGGAACGTCCTATACAGTCGTTGTCGGTGCGGCTGGACGTTGTATTCAAGGCGGTTCTACCGCAGGTGGGCAGTCATATTTTATTTCCACTGCAACTGTCGCGGCAAATGGCGGCGGTGCTGGCAGTAGCGGCAAAGTAGGAGGTGGCTCTGGAGGTACGGTAGTCGCTGGAACCGGAAATGCTGGTGGGGCTGGTGGCCCCGGAAGCGGTGGCGGGGACCAAGGTTCTGGTGGCGGTGGCGGTGCTGGCGGATATTCTGGGGTCGGCGGTAGCGGCGGCAACGCTGGTAATGCATCGGGTACTGCTGGCTCTGGGGGTGCAGGTGGTGGCGGAGCCGGGGCTGAAGGCGCTGCTGGTGGCGGTGGCGGCGTTGGTGTTTTGGGAGTTGGCGGTAACGGCACTGGTGGCTCTTACGCTTCTGGTGTAGCAGGTGGTGGTGGCGGCGGTTCCGGTGGTGGGGCTGGATTTTCAGGTTTGGCTTCTGGCGGTAGTCCAAGCCAATCGGGGGCTGGCGGATTGTTTGGTGGTGGCGGTTCAGCATCATCAATTTCTAGTAACAGATATGGAATGGGTTTGGGCGGCTCCGGAGCAGTCCGCATCGTCTGGCCCGGAACTACCCGTCAATTCCCCTCTACTGATGTCGGCACGCCTTAAAGGAGATAGCCATGTTGGTCAAACTTGAAAATGGTATTCCTAGCGTGTGGCCGGTATCAGAGGCGCATATTCAGGCAACCCACCCAAATACTTCATTTGTGCTGCCGCTAGATGATGAAACGCTAGATGCATTTGGTTATGGGCGTTTTGCATACAGTGACCCGGAAACATACGACGCGGAGTTTCAAGAGGCTCAGGAACTTGCGCCCAAACTGGTAAATGGCGAATGGGTTCAGCAATGGAAGATTGTGGAGAAGTACACCGCCGAGGAGAAGGCTGCGTACATCGTTAAGCGTGATGCTGACCTGTTGGAGGCGCAGAAGGTATCTGTTCGTGCAGATCGTGATGCGCGTCTGGCAGCATCTGACTGGACGCAGGGTAAAGACATCCCGGATGCGGTTAGCACTAAGTGGGTTACGTACAGGCAAGCCCTGCGTGATGTCCCACAGCAAGCCGGATTCCCCAGCAACATCACTTGGCCTGACAAACCGGAGTAAGCCATGGCAGTCAATATCAATGCAGATACCGTAGTTGGTGGGGCCGTTGTAACGGCTGACGCTAGTGGGCAGATGGCGCTTCAAACTGCTGGGACTACGGCAATCACCCTAGCCTCGGGCGATACGACCATCGCGCAGAAACTGACGGCGGTAGGCACAACCAGCGCCGCTGGCCTGAAGATCGCAGACGTCCTAGAGACCGCTACGGTGTCCGCTACGGCTGCGACTGGCACGATCAACTATGACGTGACTACGCAGGCTGTCCTGTACTACACGACTAATGCGTCGGCTAACTGGACGGTCAACTTCCGCGGATCTTCGGGCACTAGCCTGAATACTCTGATGGCCACCGGGGAGTCTGTGACAGTAGCCTTCCTCGTCACACAGGGCGCTACGGCTTACTACAACAGCGCTGTACAGGTAGATGGGTCCTCGATAACCCCGAAGTGGCAGGGCGGTACTGCGCCATCGGCGGGCAATGCTTCTGGTGTGGACGCTTACACGTACACGATCATCAAGACAGGATCCGCCACGTTCACTGTCTTCGCTGCTCAGACTCGATTCGCGTAAGGGACAGCCATGCCTCTGGTTTCTACGTTCGGCGCAGCAGCATCGAGAGGCTTCGGGCTGTTCTCCGCTCCCGCTGCTGTGCTGGATCAATACTTCGAGTACGTCACACTGCTGCTTCCGGGTAACGGCACGAACGGCGCTCAGAACAATACGTTCCTAGACTCGTCTACCAACAACTTCACCATTACCCGTAATGGGAATACAACCCAAGGTACGTTCAGCCCGTATGGTGATAACTGGTCGAACTACTTTGATGGGGCGGGTGATTACCTAACTACTGCCGCAAGCAACGTCAATAATTTTGGCACTGGTGATTGGACATTTGAGTTTTGGATTAACTCTACTCAAACAACTCGTGTTGACCCTATTGGGTGGAACTATAGTTTTAGTTCCGCTGGATGGGCTGGAGTAATTTTGAATGTGGCAGCAAGTGGTCAAATGAGTTGGTATGAACAAAGCAACCAAAGAATTAACGCAACTAGCACTGGCTGGAACAACGGCGCTTGGAACCATATTGCTGTTAGCCGAAGTGGAAATAGCATTCGTATGTTCCTCAACGGAACTCAAGTTGGTAGCACATACACCACATCGTTTAGTTACGGCGCAAACTCAACCGGCTTTATTGTTGGTGTAAACAATGATGGGACTGGCCCATTAAACGGCTACATATCTAATGTACGCATTATCAAGGGAACCGCTCAATACACAGCCAACTTCACTCCACCCACCGCGCCACTCACCGCGATCACCAACACTTCCCTGCTGACCTGTCAGTCCAACCGCTTCATTGACAACAGCACTAACGCATTCACCATCACCGTCAACGGTAACACTAGCGTCCAACGCTTCTCGCCGTTCAGCCCTACTGCTTCTTATGCCTCGGGCACTATCGGTGGTAGTGGGTATTTTGATGGGACTGGGGATAGTTTAAGTGTTGCAGACAATACTGCGCTTCAAATGGGGTCTGGTGATTTTACAATAGAATTTTGGATTAATTTTAATTCTATATCTAGTTATCAAACTCCACTGTCAAAAGGATATACGGGTACTAATGCATTACTAATTCAAACTGGTAACGGAAATGGAAGATTAGTTATTTATGCAAACGGTGGCGCGGTAATAACAGAAACAGGAACTGCTGTTACTGGAGAATGGATTCATTATGCTTTGGTTAGAAATGGCTCAACACTAACCTTATATAGAAACGGAACATCTTCCGGGTCTGCAACAGTAACAACAAATTTTAATAACACTTCAACTTTATACATTGGCTCGTCTGTAACCACCAGCCCTGAGTATCCTATTAATGGATACATGAGCAATGTCCGTTTTGTTAAAGGCACTGCCGTCTATACCACTACTTTCACTCCACCCACCGCGCCCCTAACCGCTATTACCAACACCAGCCTCCTCTGCAACTTCACCAACGCAGGCATCATTGATAACGCAATGATGAACGACCTAGAAACCGGTGGTAACGCGCAAATCAGCACTACGCAGAGCAAGTTTGGTGGCTCGTCGATGTATTTCGATGGGACGGGTGATTATTTGACCCGACCCGGCAGCAATTTATTTGATTTTGGTACTGGCGATTTTACGATTGAAGCGTGGATATATCCAGCAGCCACTCAAACTCAATATGCAAATATTATTTGTGAAGGTTCTACTGGAAATAATTGGTATTTAAGTTTTGGTGCTAGTAATGTGGTAACTTTTTCTACTTATGCAACAACATTACTTACTTCTTCGTCCGGACTTTCTAATTCAACGTGGACTCACGTTGCTGTGTCTCGAAGCGGCACATCTTTAAAAATGTTTTTTAATGGAACGCAAGTGGCATCTGCAACAGATTCAACATCTTTAGGGGCAACTGCCGCCTTGTTTGTTGGGTTTAATAACTCAGCGCATTATTTCAACGGCTACATCGACGACCTCCGAGTAACCAAAGGCGTTGCCCGATACACCACTAACTTCACCCCGCCGACTGCGGCTTTCCCGACGAGGTAATCATGCTCTACTCAAAGAACGGTTCGATTCCGAAACCTCAGACTGATGGCACAGAAGGTTGGATTGAAGTAGAAGACCCACCAGTAGCCGGTGCTGGTGAAGAAGTGGTTTGGTGGTATCCGCCGGGATGGGTGGTGCGTCCTGTTAAGCCTGCTCATGAAGAAGGCATTGAGTGGAACTGGAGCCAAAGTGAACAGCAGTGGGTAGCAGGATCAACCAATGTCGTTGTGATAGATCCGTTGACCTCAGGTGTGGATGACTCGGTATTTGGTGCAACGGCGGCTGCAATCGTTGATGTATCGGGGGAGTGATATGGCAGAGAAGTGGATCCAGAAGGCAATCTCAAAGCCCGGGGCTCTAAAGAAGCAACTGGGCGTTGCTGCCGACAAGAAGATTCCGGCCAAGACTCTAGCGAAGGCAGCGAAGGCCCCGGGGAAACCTGGCCAACGCGCTCGATTGGCCAAGACCTTGAGGGGATTCGATTGAGATGGATGCACAAATGCTCTTCAACGTCCTTGTCGGCGTAGCAGCGTTCTTTGGTGGCTGGGTTCTGAACAGCATCACTAAAGCCATCGAACGTCTGGACAAGGATGTGCGCGACATGCCCCACATGTATGTCACCAAAGAGGATTACCACCGTGACATCGACGAGTTGAAGGACATCTGCAAGCAGATCTTCGACAAGTTGGACGGCAAGGCTGATAAGCGAGGTGCAGGATGAAGATCACTAATGCGTGGCATAGCCACAACAAGAACGTAGATCGCATTGAGGCGCGGCTTCGGCTAGGCGCCGTGACGGTCTTTGAACTGTCTGCTGATCTAAGTGCCAAGAAGTGGCGTGTAGGCGTCCTGAACTTCTTTATGGGTAACTGATGAAAGAGAGCGTGGGCCTGTTAGATGTTGTTAACACGCTGTGGCCCATTGCTGTTGGCTTCACGGCGTTAGTGTTCTGGCTGGCCAAGTCGCACTCTGACATCGAGCAGTTGAAAGAGAAAGTTCGCGTCCTGTTTGAACTGTTCAACGAGAAGATCAAGGGGAAGGACTGATGCTTACTCTGCTCTCCACTTTGTTGGGGTTCTTCTCTTCGGGCCTTCCTAAGGTTCTCGACTTCTTTCAGGACCGCGCAGACAAGAAGCATGAGTTGGATCTGGCCCATCTTCAGACCGAGCGTGAACTCCAGATGGCGGAGCGTGGCTATGTGGCGCAACAGCGTGTTGAAGAGATCAAACTTGAACAGGTGCAGACCGAGGGATACTTCCAAGAGCGGCAGGCCCTGTATCAGCACGACATTGAGATCGGCAAAGGCGCGTCTCAGTGGGTTATCAACATGCGTGCGTGTGTGCGTCCGGCGATTACTTTCGGCTTGTTTGCGCTACTGGTGATCGTGGATGTGGCGGGCATCTGGTATGCCTACACCCATGGCGCTGACTTCAAGACCATGATGGACACCGTGTGGGATGACGAGACCCAGATGATCTGGGCATCGATCATTGCGTTCTGGTTTGGATCTCAAGCCTTTAGTAAACGATGAACGTCTCGGACGAATGTTTAGCCATGATCAAGCACCATGAGGGAGTCAGGTTCAAGCCGTACCGCTGTCCTGCTCAACTCTGGACGGTCGGCGTCGGGCACGTCTTATATCCTGAGCAGGCCAAACTCCCTGTATGGCGAGAGGGCGCAAAGGAGGGAAGCCGAATGGCGTGGGCGTTACGTCACGAGCATCAGAGACTATTCTCGAAAGACGAGGTTGATTCGATCCTGTCGAATGACCTTCGACGTTTTGAGAGAGGCGTACTTCGTCTTTGCCCTGTTGATCTCACTCAAGGGCAGTTCGACGCTTTGGTCAGTTTTGCCTTCAATGCTGGGCTAGGTAACCTGCAGCGCAGTCAACTCCGGATGAAGACTAACCGGGGTGATAAGGCTGGCGCCGCAAAGCAGTTCATGAAGTGGACCCGCGGTGGTGGGCGAGTGTTGCCGGGGCTAGTCAAACGACGCCGTGATGAAGCGGCTCTCTACATGAGGTAAGCCATGAGTTCAGCCGTCAAGACAAACCCGGGCAAGTGGAAGCGGATTGTGGCCGCGGTGAAGGCGTCCGGTAAGGGCGGCTCTCCGGGGCAGTGGAGCGCTCGTAAGGCCCAACTGGCCACCCAGAAGTACAAAGCCTCTGGCGGTGGTTATAAGGGCCCCAAAAGGGCAGATAACAGCCTCTTTCAGTGGTCAAAACAAGACTGGGGTACTAAATCAGGCAAGCCGTCGACGCAGGGCCCAAAGGCCACTGGAGAGCGGTATCTGCCGAAGAAGGCAATTGAGTCGTTGTCGCCCTCGGAATATGCTGCGACTACGCGGGCTAAACGTGAAGGAAAGGCTGCGGGCAAGCAGTTTGTGTCCCAACCTGAGAAAATAGCGAAGAAGACCGCCAAATATAGGAGTTGGTGATGACCGTCGCAGCCGTGATGACCTACGACAGTTTGGTCGATGACATCTCCACCTACCTCGAGCGTACCGATCAGGCCACGCTTGACAAGATCCCGACCTTCATCATGCTCGCCGAGCAAGTTATTGCGGCCGAGATCAAGTTCCTAGGCAACTTGACCGTGATGACCAGCAACATGGTGCAGAACCAAGCGGTGATTGATAAGCCCGCCCGCTGGCATAAGACGGTCTCAATGAACGTCACGGTGGCTGGTCAGCGTCGTCCTGTATTGCTGCGCAAGTATGAGTACCTGCGTGAGTATTGGCCTGACCCGACGGACGCTGATGTGCCAGAGTTTTACTGTGACTATGACTACACCCACTGGCTAGTCGCTCCGACTCCGGATGACGACTATGCCTTCGAGGTGCTGTATTACGAGCGCATCCAACCGCTGGACTCGAGCAACCAGACCAACTGGTTCACGATCTACGCCCCGCAGGCTTTGCTGTACGGCAGTCTTCTCCAAGCCATGCCGTTCCTGAAGAACGACGAACGCATCCCGATGTGGCAATCGCAGTATCAGAACATCATGAACGTCCTGAAGGCGGAGGACGTGGCGCGTATCGGTGATCGTCAAACCGTAGTGAGGGATACATGAGTTACAACAGCCCATTCACTGGCACCGTCATCCAGCCGACGGATGTCTCGTATCGGTCGATCACGTTAACGGCCAACACCCAACTTGAGTGGCCGATCAACGGCAACGCTACTGATGACTATGCCGCCCGCATCATGCAGGTCACGGCGTCGTCTGCCGGTCTCCAACTGCGGATGCCCCCGGCTAATCAGACGTCGGTTGGTAACGATGCCCTGATCCGCAACATCGGGGCTAACTCGTTTACGGTCACTGACTACGCCGGCACCAACACGCTGATCACGATCGCTGCTGGTGAGACTAAGTACATCTACATCACCACCAACGCTACCGAACAAGGCACGTGGGGCAATATCGCGTTCGGTGTGGGGTCCTCGAGCGCTGATGCGGCAACGCTGGCTGGCTATGGCCTGATGGCGCAATCGACAACGCTGAACCAGTCGCACCCGGTGTCGACGTTCAGTGCAAACGCTACGGCAGACGCTACCTATCGCGCTCAAACGTGGGTGTGGACTGGCGGTGCCGGCACGCTGACGATGGATTCAGCCTCTGTTCTGGGTAACAACTGGTTCGCCCTAATCCGCAACGGTGGCACTGGCGCACTGACGGTCGATACCACTGGTGGCCAGTTGATCAACGGCTCTACCAGCATCGTCATGCAGCCGGCTGATTCGGCATTCATCATCTGCAGCGGCACGGCGTTCTTCACGGTTGGTCTGGGCAAGTCGACGCAGTTCAACTTCACCCAATTGACCAAAGCGGTGACGACTGGGACATACACCCTTACGTCTGCCGAAGCATCCAACGTCATCCAGAAGTACACCGGCACATTGACTGGCAACGTCACAATCATCGTGCCGCCGACGGTGCAGGTGTACTACGCCATCAATGACACGGACGGTGGCGTCAGTGGGTACACGGTTACGGTATCGACCGGGTCCGGCACGACTGCTGTGCTGACGTCTGGCAATCAGGCAACCCTGATCTGCGATTCGGTCAACATTCTGAACGCCAACACGATTCTGGCCGGTACGGCAAACATCAGTCTGAACAACGGCACGGTAGCCAACCCATCACTTAACTTTGCGAGTGAGACATCGACCGGTGTGTATCGGGCCAGTGCAGGTCAGTTCAACATATCGATTCTGGGCACTAACCGGATGACAGTGGCTGCTACCGGGGTATCGGTGGCCGGCTCGGGCACCTTTACGAGTGGGATCACTGGTGGCACGTTCACATGACGGCAAAGGTTTTCTCCCTTGATACCAAGGCCGGCATCCAGCGGGACGGCACCGTCTTCGACAAGCAGTTCTACAGCGATGGCCAGTGGGTAAGGTTCCAGCGTGGTCGCCCGCGGAAGATGGGTGGCTATGCGGTTGTGTCTGCTGATCTAGATGGCCCTTCAAGAGGCATCTGGGTCAACGCTATCGACGCGACCAACTATGTTTTCAGTGGATACTCGGATGGCCTTCAGGTCTTAGAGATGGACGACAACGGCATCGGTGCCGGTCTATCTAACTTCACCCTGTCTAACTTCACTGCGTCGCCGCTGAACCTATGGCAGATGGATGCCTTCTATGACGTCAGTGGTGGAACGCAGTCTCTGTTGGCTCATCCCGGGCAGAACCTTGCGGCCATCGACAACGAGACCAATACGCCTGTCTTGATCGGCAGCATCACTGGCACAACGATGAGCCAGATCGGCGTGTTCACTGACACCATCACCGGGGCTGGCACAACGACCGTGACAATCCCGGCAGCCAACCCGCTCATCGGGGCTGGCCAGACTGTTACTGGCTCTGGGGTTCCGGCCAACACAACCGTCGTGTCTGTCAGTGGTACTAACGTCGTGCTGTCAAACACAGTTCCTGCGGGCACTGTCACCGCGACGTTCAACAACAACGTCTCTGTGTCTGGTGGGGTTGTGTCTCTGCACCCGTATGTCTTCGTCTACGGCAACGACGGTCTGATCCGGAACTGTTCGGCCGGCAATCCTGATGACTGGGTGTCTGCAGACGCTAACGAGGTCAATGTGGCCTCCGGCAAGATCGTCCAAGGGCTACCCGTCAGAGGTGGCTCTAACGCGCCTTCTGGGCTCTTCTGGAGCCTCGACAGCCTGATCCGCGTGAGTTTTGTGGGCGGTACCGGGACACCGGCTCAATACTGGCGCTACGACATCATCTCGAGCCAGTCGTCGATCTTGTCTTCGCAGTGTGCAATCGAGTACGACGGTATCTACTACTGGATCGGCGTGGATCGCTTCCTACTGTACAACGGTACAGTCAAAGAGATTCCGAACGCGATGAACCAGAACTACTTCTTTGACAACCTGAACTACAACCAGCGTCAAAAGGTATGGGCGACCAAGGTTCCTCGTTATGGTGAGATCTGGTGGTTCTATCCCCGCGGGAACGCGACGGAATGTACGGACGCCATCATTTACAACGTCCGGGAGAACACGTGGTACGACGCCGGTTCTGCGCCCGGGGCTCAACGGTCTGCTGGCTTCTTCTCGCAGGTCTTTAGCCGCCCTGTAGCCGCGGACTGGAATACGTCGGTATCGGAGACAATCTTCTCTGCGACATTCGATCGGACGAGTGGCAGCGCCTTCATCTACTCGGATACGTACAACGTGCAGGCTGCCCTGCTAGAGGTCTTGAGTGGCACTGGCATCCCGACCGGAACGACGGTGACCGGTGTAACCGTAAACGCCATCAAGACGCTTGGGGCGATCACCCCGGGGTCTGGCTACGTCGACAATACGTATACCAACGTGCCGTTGACCGGGGGTAACGGTGCAGACGCAACGGCAGACATTGTGGTTGCCGGTGGGGTTGTGACGTCTGTCACAATCGTTTTCCGCGGGTATGCCTACGACGTCAATGATGTGTTGAGCGCAGATGCGGCAAACCTTGGCGGAACGGGAGCGGGCTTCCAGATCCCGGTGTCGGCTGTGTATTTACAGGCTGTAGAGATGTCGGCGAACGCATCGTCGACCGGCAGTGGGTCGGTGACGTTCTCTACCCCCGAGGGTTTGGTGAAGTTGTACCAACACGAGATCGGCACGGATGCTGTAGAGGGTCAAAACGTCAACGCTATCTTGAGTTACTTTGAGACCAACGATCTGGGTTGGGTGTCTGGCGGTCCGGCTCAACCGGCGCCTATCGGAGAAAACAAGTGGCTGCGCCTCGAGCGTGTAGAGCCTGATTTCCTGCAGAGCGGGGACATGGAGTTGTACATCACTGGTCGACCGTATGCGCAGTCTCAAGATGACACAACTGGGCCTTACACGTTTACCCCCTCCACGAATAAAATCGACATGAAGGAGCAGCGTCGTGAATTGCGACTCAAGTTCCTGTCCAACGTAGAAGGCGGCGATTATCAGTTGGGCCGCGTTCTTCTGAGTGCTGACTTCGGTGACGTTCGTGGTTACTAATGCCCTGATCTACGATCCGCGTTACCAGACCTTCGAGTCGTGGGGCTCGTTAATGGTCGAGCAGTACGCTGCGCAACAACTTGCCGTCCCGACTGACGACACTGATTGGAAGCAGTGGGCCCGCGGTTTGTTGGCCATTGATGTCTTCACGAACGAGGCAACTCCAGATCCGGATGCCTTTGAGAATTGGTACGACTGGGCTGCGGCCCTAGTTGGCACGTTCAACGCGAGTTAAAACATGGCGCTAACGCGATCGCAGGCCGAACAGCAAGCACGAGAGGCGGGCTACGAAAAAGTCGGCAGGATGAGTGCTGCGGAGTTGGCGACTATTACGAATCAAGCCGTAAAGCAAAGTAGCGGGAAAATAGTAGAGCCGCCCCCGCCTCCACCGCCTCCACCGCCTCCACCGTCGTCGGAGGCAGCCGCTACTCCTGCGCCTACGCCATCTCCAGTAATTACGCTGGATCAAGCGCGCACTGAGGCTAACAGTCCCAAGGGAAAACCTCAGGCGTTGGCTGATTCTTTGCAGCGTCCTGTTCAGAGCGGGTCAAACATTATTTACCCAAAGGGGTACTCAGCATCTAGCGCAGATGTAGTAAATGATTATTTGCAAGGGCAGATAGATGCGGAGATGGCGCGCAAGAATTCTTTGCAGGCCGAGTTGGTTGCATTGCAAGGTCAGATGCGCCAGTCTGGTGGTCTGTTTGCCGGCCCTGTTACATACACGGGCACTAGGGCACAAAACACTAGACAGCAAGAGTTGCTGTCGGAGATTGCAGCAATTGGCGGTGAGACGGTTGGGACGACCGGCTTCATGGCTGGTGCAACTCAATACACGGGTACGCTTGGTTCTCTTCTCCGAGAGCAGGACGACGTCAATCGGATAATTTCCCGCCAAGAGAAAACAGATCTTTCGACGCTTGCCGCTGCAGGCAAGTCAGAAACAAAGTTACTTGAGCGTGAACTAGAGTCTCGCGTTCTTAATGCAACGGCTGATCTTGCGCCCCTTCAGGCAAGCCGCGCCTCGACGCAGACTGAATTGGCCGCAGATGAGGCCGCTTTGGCTGTTCTCAAAAAGGTTAAGAATCCTACTGCCGAGCAAAAGGCTGAGATCGCCCGGTTGACTGGAGAGGTCAAAGACGGCAAGACAGCGCTGAGTAATCTTGATGAACAGATTGCCTCTACTGTTGCCCTTCAGGACTATCAGACGCTGTTGCCGAGGGTTGATGAACTAACGTCTCAAATTGATACGTTGAACGCCGAACTGAATACGGCCGGCATAACGCCTGAACGCAAGCGTGAAGTGCAGTCAAGTATTCGCACGCTGACCGGCCAGCGCAACACGGTTATGAATACGCTAAACACCTTGTCAAACAAGGCCCTTGCTATTCATGAGGACAACATCAGCGTTGCTGTTACGGGTGAGCGCAAGGCAAATAAGGCAGAACTCACTTCTGCCGGTAATCAAGCCAAACTTGATGGGTTCTATGACCTTCGGGAGATGAACTCTCGGCCAATGACGGCTGAAGAGATGGCCAAGTTGCCATTCGCAGAAGAGCGCGGCATCACCGCAGAGATGCTGCAACGGGCCATTGATGATGGCTTTGAGGCGCCTACAGTTCCGACTGGATACATTCATTCGACCATCACGTCGATGGAGGACAAGACCGAGTGGGAAAACACTCGACGTGATCTGCGCAACGAACTGTTCAGCGCTTTGCAATCTGACACCGCAACGCCTGAGCAGATCCAGACCCTTCGTGACCAGATTACTGAACTAGATGCCAGTGTTCCCGTTGGCGTCGTTGTCGACAGTCAGGTCAAGGAGGGGCTTGAGTACCTCGACAAGTACAACCTGACGCAGCGTTATAAGACTGGTGACACCACCATGGGCTTTACGCTGGACTCGGCGTATGAACTTAGCCAAGCCCTGAAAGACGAGAAGATCTCTCCGATTGAACGGGAGATGATTGGCAAGACATTAGGCAAGATGTATGACAAGGCCGGCAAGTTCTTCGACAGGGAGAATCTGACCGCCGAAGAGATTGGCTTCAAACTCAAGCCGATCGCTGGCAGCAACAACATGTACATGGCCAACATCACGAAGAGTGATACGGGCGGGCATGTTGGGTACTTCATCAAGAATCCTGACGGCACCTACAAGTTTGCCGGTGGTAACTTCTCCTACACCCCGGTTGAAGAGGGATTCCTCGGTGGTGTTGGCGGCATTCTTCTTAGTGCCGCGTTGGCTTATCTAGCCCCGGGTATTGGCCAGTCGATCATTCAGAGTTTTGTAGGCCCGGGCTTTGCGGTGTCTTCTGCAGCCGCGGCAGCCGTTGGATCTGCGGTCACCACTGCAGTTCAAACACTGGTGCGTGGCGGTGACTTTGGAGACATCCTGAAGGCAGCCGGTACGGCTGGCCTGACCGCTGGTCTTGCGCGTACGGTAGCGCCGGAACTGGCCAAACTACAGTTTGTTAAAGACATGCCGCCAGCCATGCAACAGGCGTTTATTGCGGGTGTGACTAATGCTGGCGCTCGATTCCTTGCAACAGGTGATGTTGAGCAAGCCTTCAAGACTGGCTTCTCTGAGGCTGTCGGTGCTGGTCTTGGAAACTACCTCAAGGATTGGTTTGCCAAGAGCCCGTTGGTGCGGGACTTCGCTCCGGAGAATGTTCGCTCGGCAGTCAACAGAGGAACGATTGCGGGGATCAAGATTCCGAGTGGGTTGTCGCCGGAGTTCCGCAATCTCATCGTCAATGCAGCAACAGACGCTGGCGCAGCCGCCCTTCGCGGAGAATCGCCTCAGCAAGCCCTGCTAGAGAGTCTCGGGCGTGATGCGTGGGAAATCATCGAGGGTGAACTGCGGCCCAAGTTCAACAACATCCGCGATCTAGCCAAGACCCGTCTTGGTATTGACCCGGATGCTGACGACTCGCAATTCACTACCGCTACAAAGGCAGCGATCAACCGGGCTCTTGATGACGCCTCGTCGGCCATCCTGCGCGGCGAAAACCCAATCACCGTGTTTGGCTCATCGCTTGCCAGATCTGGCCTGCGGTATGTGGGTGGTGAGATCCGAGACATCGCTCGAGACATCATTGATAGCGGTGGCCAGCCCGCCACGACCCCGCCAAGTGTCCGCCCGACTGAATACTTCGAGACCGGCGTCCCGGGCCTTCTAGGTAAGACGACGTACTTCGGTGATACCGCCGGCGGTACGACAACGTACTTTGGCCTGCCGGAGGTCTATCGAGATCCCAGCACCGGTCGCACCTTCATTCGGGATGAGGGCCGGCTTGTTGATCTGGAGACCATCGGTCGACCGCGGGCTGGTGTTCCTGAGTTGGATCCGGAATCGTATGCATCCGCTATTCGCAGGGCCGAAGAGTACGGAGACATTGACTTACAAACCCGTTACGACCCGGATCGATTGTTGGTCGAGTTGGCCGCTGACGCTGGCCTCGACCCAAGGTCCCTCTTCACAACGGATGGTCGCCCCACTGACGTTTACAACGTCGTTAAGGGTGTGGGCGCTGACGCACTCTCAAATGCCGCGGACTGGGTCTACGGCATCTCTCGCATGTCTGGGTTGGTCAGCAGCGATAGCCAGTTGGCTCAGTTGGCCGATCGGGCAAAGACCTTGGCGGAGGAAACCCGCCCATGGGAAGTATCAGCAGATGCGCAACGGTTCTATGAGGGTCTGAAGAACGTCAGCGGGCCTGTTGAGACAGCCGCTTACGTAGCGCGGTTTGCTGCTGATAACCCGCGGTTTGCTGCCTTCAACATCGCTTCTGAGATCCTTCAGGAGATCCCGACTCTGGGGGCTGGCTTTGCTGCCAAGCGTGTCGGTGATCTTGTGGCACTGGCTCCGTCAATTGCAGCCAGACTTGGTGTGAGTGTTGGCGTCGCCCTAGAGATTGCAGAGTCGGCGGGCGCTCAGTACAACCAAGAGTACAAGAAGGCCATGGACGAGTTTGCTCCGCGTGTCGCTCGAGGAGAGATGACACAGGATCAAGCCTTGGCTATGGCCAACGATCGCGCCATGAAGGGTGGTGTGGCTGCCGGTGGTGTGACTGGGGCGGTGGCCGTCCTGCCGGGTGGTACCGCATTGATCCGCTCCGTAATCAAGCCCGCCACCGAAGTTGCTACGACAAGCAACGCGATTAAGCAAACCCTCGCCCAAGAGTTGGTATCCAGAGGACTTGCAACAGGCCGTGTAGGCGCGTTGGAGGCGATTGGTGAGGGCATCGAAGAGTCGGGTATCTCGGCCCTTGTGCAGGCCATCAATTCCGATCGCCCGATCAATTGGAGCGATGTCGCCCTGCAGGGTGCATGGGGCTCGATCATCGGCGCTGGCACTGGCGTTGGTATCGCCGGAGGGGTGAATACCGTAGAGGGCGCCCGTCGTGTCTTGACTGATCTGGGTGTGCGTGAAGTCGATGTCAACAACGCTGCGCAGGCCATCCGACAGGCCGCTGGCACTGGCACTGGTACGGCTAATGCACAGCGGCAGTTTGCCAACACGCTGGTTGAGACCTACAACTTCCTACCGTCGACTGCTGACCAGATTGCCCAGTCGGTGGCGTATGGCGAAGCGCAGAATGAAGTGAACCGGGTGATCGGTGACCTTTCGGTTCCGGAGGCGACCCGTCAGGAACTGATCAATGCAGCCATGTCTGGATACGACCGGTCGCTGTCTGCCGGAGAGCAGGCCGCTGCCCCGACCCGTTATGGGCTGTCGCTGTTCAACACGTTCCGCAACTCGGGGATGACGACTCAGCAGGCGCTGGATTCTGTCTCTCGTGCCGCGCCCAACTTCATGGGCAACATCCAACAGTTCCTTAACCCGAACTTTGCGCCGGACACTGAGCAAAGCCTTGCTGATATCAATACGGCTGCGAATCAGGCGATCGAGCAGGCCCTGCAACTGGATACGCAGACTACTCCGCAAACCACGCCGCAGACTACACCGACACCGGCTACTACACCGACGCCAGCCATCACCCCAACGCCGGTTCTTACGCCGATTCCGACGCTGACACCGCCGCCGATTCCGACGCCGGCCCCGTCTGGCGGAGAAACGTTTGCCCCGTCTCCGGTCAGTGTTACCCCGGCTCCCGGACCAACGCCGGCACCGGTTCCGGTGCAAGCCCCGACCCAAGAACAGCAAGCACAACAAACCGCGCAACAGGCGCAAGCGGCGGCTTTGTATCAACCGCGTGAACCGTTTGATATTGATCCACTGGTTACCGGTGGCAAGGCAGAATTTAAGAGCGCGCTAGATCCGTTCCTGCAGGAGGTTATGTCTGCACGCGGCGCTGGAGCGCAACAACCCGGGCAACAACCGCTGTCTCAAACTAGGGTGCAAGCCGTGCAGACGCCAAACTACTTCTCTTACGGACAGCAGAACGATATCGATTCTGTGTTGGGTGGATTCAACACAACATTCGACACATCGTTCGACACGTCATTCATGCCGCAAGAAACTGGTGCGTACGGATCAATGTTTGGCAATCCGGCGCCAGATGTATCGCAGTCGATCATGTTCAAGCGGGGTGGTATGGCTACCCCCCTGATGGCTCAGGGTGGCACTCGTCATGGCCAGAACGCACATGGTGCGTTGAATGTTGTCCACGCTGCTGGTAAGCCGCGGATCGATTATCGGCAGGGTGATGCAGTGACAGGTCAGGGAGATGGTCAGTCTGACGACATACCGGCCATGCTGGCTGATGGAGAATTTGTAGTCCCCGCCGACGTGGTGTCGGCCCTTGGTAATGGGTCAACCAAGGCGGGTTCCGATAAACTGTACGAAATGATGCACGAAATTCGTAAGCGTGCTAGGTCTACCGGTGTGAAGGATTTGCCGCCGCCGGCTAAATCGCCGCTGCAATACCTCAAGAAGAGGAGATAGGCATGAGTATCACTTCTGGATCGCCGCTGCCGAACGTCACAGAGACTACAACCAAGACTCTGACGGCGCCGGATTACTACACCAACTATCTCACCGGTCTATCGCAAGCCGGCCAGACTGCTCTAGGCCGAACCGCTGCTGAGGGTGTGGCGCCGTATGATCCGTTGCAGGTAACTGGTTACGGTCAGATTGAGGGCGCTGCTGGAGCCTACAAGCCCGGGCTGACGGCTGCTGGCCAAACCGCTGCTGGTGTCGCTGGTGGCATTGATACTGGCCGAATCTCGCAGTTCATGGACCCGTATCAGCAGCAAGTCGTCGACGAGATGGCTCGTCTGTCTCAGCAGAACGTGCAGAGAAACCTGCTGCCGACTATGAAGGCTGCCTTTGTGGGTTCTGGTGGTCTCGGTGGCCAACGATATGCCGGAGCCCTTGGCCAGTCTATGGCGGACATTCAAGCCAACCTCACTGGCCAACAGTACGGTGCATTGTCTGCCGGTTACCAAAACGCGCTAAAGGCCGCTCTGGATGAGGCTCAACTACAGAACCAAGCCGCGCAGACGCAGGCACGGATTGCTGAACAGGAACAGGCGCTGGGATTGAAGGGTGCTGGCGCCTTGACTCAGGCCGGTGCAGAGCGTCAGAAGTATGAGCAGGCCATCCGCGACTACCCGCTGACACAAGCCACTAACGTATCGCAGTTGCTGCGCGGCTATCAGGTTCCGATCTCTGGAGTGGAGCGATATGTTGGTCCGCGCCCGGGTGCTTATGGTCCGTCGCTATTGAGCAACATCGGTTCGCTGGCTGGTCTTGTCGGTAGCGCTACGTTGCCGGGTGGCACGATTCGTCAGATCTACGAGAATATTTTTGGCGACACGCTGACGTCGCAAGAACTTGATCAATTGATAGCAACGATTCGGCCCGGGGAACTAGACAATCCTGCTGGGGAAGGCGGAATTCCGGGTCTTCCATTTGATCAAAGACCAGCACCGTAAGGGGTTTAATAATGGCTGATAAGTCGGCTGTGACATATCTTCCTGAAACCTCAGAAGAGGCGCGTCAGGCCAACGAAGAGTACCGAGGTGCGCTTCAGCGGTTGACGACCGCCCTACAGCAACGCCAGTTCACCGACCCCGGGCTTGTCATTGCTAGGGGGTTTGGCACTCCCGGCAAGACTGGCAGTTTCTTTGAGGGTATTGGTAATGTGGCTGCTGGCCTTCAAGAGTATCGCGCCGGGCAGGTAAAGGAAGAGCAGGACATTGCCAAGTTGGGCTTTGACATTGCCGGCCAACGCCTTGCCCTTGAGCGTCAGCGTCAACTTGATGCGATGTATGACACAGCCATGGGTGGGGGCAAGCCAACGATCCCTCCCGCGCCCGGTGCATTGCCTGAGGGTGGTGCCCCAACTGGTGGCGCTTTGCCCGGTGGAGCGCCCTCTGGTGAAGCCGCAGCGCCATCTGGTGAGCCGTTCGGGATTCGTATTGCACCTGAACCCGGTGGTCAGATTACTCGTCAACAATTCCTTGCCGGTGCCCGCGCTCGAGGCGAGCCGCTGGACAAGGCCATGGCTGCATGGGAGGAACTGTACGGCAAGCGTCAGCAGGTTAAAGAGGCCGGCGTGTTCAGAGATGGCATGTTTTACCCGTTCCCGAAGGCCGACCCAGTCGAACGTCAGTTCCCGACGGCTGATGGTTTCCAGACATTTAAGGTGGATTCCATTACGGCCGCTGAATACGACGAGGCTATTCGCCGTGGCGATCGTGCTGCGATTGCTCGTATTGTTGAACGAGTTATCCCGAGCGAGGGCAAAACTCCTAGCGAGGGTGGCGGTGCTGCCGTTGCTGGGCGCCCGCTGTCGGTTGAAGAATTAGAGGCAAAGCGTAAGCAATCGGAAGCCTACGGTGTCGAACTTGGCAAGACCGCTGCAGAGCAAGAGGCTGCGCTCAAGGACACTGATGCTGCTGCGCGCCGGATCTACGGCTCAAGCAGCCGGGTATCCAACATGCTTAGGAAGAGCCCGAACTATTTCGGCATCTTTGCCCGCCCGGGTGTAGTGGCAGCGATCGGAGATCTGGTGTCGAAGGGCATCCAGACTCCGGCCGGTACTATCAACCTCGCCGGGTTTGAGGATTCTGTCCGCAAGTTGATGCCGGGTATCGAGCAGAAGGATCTTGATAACGTCACTCGTGCCGCCGGTGAACTGGCTGAGATTGAACTGGCGTACACCCAGTTGTATCTGGCTCGTCAGGGCGCCATCACTGAAGGTGAGCGTGCGATTGTTCGTCGACTGGGTGGTGATACTAGCAACAGTCCGGGTGTACTCAAGGCCCGCATGGATCTTCTGCAGGCCCGTTCGCAGTACGACATCGATCGTATTGACGCCTTCAGGCAGTGGAAGGCAAAGAACCCGGGCAAGAACATCATGGACTTCGAGAACACCAGCCTGTCTCGTGACCTCAAGGAGCAGTTTGAGCGGCGTCTGGCCACCATGTTGGATGGCTTGCCGGCTATCCCGTCGAGGAAGAAACAAGCCACTCAGGCCCCTGCTGAAGGGTCGCCGTCTGAACGTCTCGACAAGATTCTTGGAGGCCGCTGATGGAGCCGCTATCGTTTGGCAGGGACCTTGATGAAGAGCAACGAGGGGTTGCTGCCAAGATCATTGAACGCGCATCTGCCATGGGTGTGGACCCCCGCCTAGCAGTGGCGGTGGCTTACCAAGAAAGCCGTCTTCGTCCTAATGTTGGCCGCAGTCCCAAGGGGGCTGTAGGCATCATGCAGGTTATGCCTGCCACCGGGAAAGACTTTGGGTTCTCGATTGAAGACCTGAAGGATTCGGATCGCAACATTGATGCCGGCCTGACTGTTCTGAAGAGTTACCTTGCGCAGTTCCCGGAAGATCCGAGACTCGGTGTAGTGGCTTACAACGCCGGTCCTAATCATTCATTCTTCAAGGGTGGTGATCTTCCTGCCGAGACGCAAGAGTATCTGACCAATCTCAAGTCTTACGGTGCGTTTACTCCGAGCGGTGAGCCGACGATGACCGAAGAGGACATTGAAGAGGACGCCGGATATTCATTGGAGGCAGAACAGGCGGCAAAAGACGCACAGGAAGTTCGTCAGGCGCAGTTGTATGGTGGCGGTGCTGGTGCTGCATTGGGTGCGGCTCGTGGCGCTGGTGATATTGCCGGCAGTGCGATTCAGGGGCTCGCTCAGAGAGCCGCAGAGGGTGCGCAGCGTGCCGGTCAAGCCCCGACTATCACCGGAGGCGTTCAACCTCCTATGGGCGCTCCTACGGCCCCGGAGGGGGTGCCCCGTCCTACGGGCGGTAGTGGCACCTTCAATTGGGGCAAAGCCTTCGGTCTGGGTGACATTGAAGCCGGCCGTGCGACTTCTATGGGTGGTGCCCCGGGTAGTGCAGATGAACTGATCAAGCAACGTGCTGCTGCTCTACAAAGGCTGCAGGGCATGTCTCCGGCTGCCGGGATGATTGAAGATCCGACCCGCGGTGGTTTGATGGTTCCTCAGCAGACGCCGTATACGGGCCCTAGAGGCGCTCAGGGGGAGATCGGTGGGGGTAAGCCTCCGCCGGTATCTCCGGTCACGCCTAAGCCCGCTGGCGCCCTCGAGGAGGTGACGTCTCTGCTGCGTCGGTTTGCGACAACACCGCTGATGCGGTATGCCCTGCCCACCGTTGGTGGCGCCCTGTCTGGTGGTGAAGCCGTCCGCGCTGCGCAAGAACTCCGCAAGGATCAGCCTGATTACCTCACGGCAGGTTTGTCTGGCGCCGGGGCCTTGGGTGGTCTGCTGTCGATGTTCCCGGCCACCGCTCCCGCTGGCATCCCCCTAGCGGTAGGTGCAGGGCTTGGTCAGTTTGCCCGTGAACGTGCCCGTGAGAACGAAGGCTTGAGGTTCAGTCCGGATGTGATCCCGTCGAACCCCATGGGTGATTTCGGGTTCTGATATAGTGCGCGTGCTTTCCTCTCGGTAGTAACTAGGCCCCTATCTCCGGGGCCTTTTTTTATGGCCGCTTCGAGGCTAGCGCTGTCGCTACTTCCCGGTTCAGGTTGTTCACGATGCCTACGCAGCGTTCGTGCTCTTCCTTGCTGATGATGGGGCGCAGGACGGCTTCCAGTTTGCGGCCGAACTCGAGGACGTCGACACCGTCTGCATAGCAGCCATCCGGGTCACGGTTCTCGCAGTAGAAGAACACTTGTTTGATCAGGTCGTCGTTCATTGGTGGTTGCTCTTGAGTTGCCAAAATTTGAGAAGGGCCACGAACATTGCCCAGCCGCGCTTGAGATCCTCGCTTGTCCATTCGTGGATGACGACGGTCCCGGGGTGGCTGCGCGAGACGAACACGTTTGCGCATCGGGCGTCTGATTTGCCCAGCCCTACGCTGTAGGCAGCCAGTTGCATCAGGTGGTCGTCGTAGGGTTTGACGTCATCATCGGGCCCGAATTCTTTGGTCTTGATGTCGACGATGATGTCTTCGCAGTGCATGTCGACCTTACCGCCGAATCCTAGTTCGTGGGCGAATGGCATCTCGCACGTCCATTCCCGGTGGCCGAACTTCTCTTTGATGGCGGCGCGGCACGCCTCGACGTGAGGCTCGTGGGCTTGGATGTAATACTTGCCCTCATAGAACGACTGGATGGATTCGTGGATCTTGGTGCCGTCATCTGCTGCTGCACGGCCCTGTTCCTTTGAGTCGCTGATGATCCGATCGATGTACTGATCTTCGGTCTCATCTGCAATCTTCGGTAGAGTGAGGGCAGCCATCAGAACTTGGCGCTGCATCCACTGCGTTAGAGCCGGTTTGGCGGCCACGTTGAGGATGGTGGTGACCGACGGTACCAGATTGAGTTTGCGTGCGTCCCTGAGCGTTGTAGGGCGTTCTTTGCCGTTGCTTCCAAGTACGGTATAGGTAGGCGCCCCGTCTCTGGAGTACCAGTGCGTTGATTCAGCCGCCCGCGGGGCCGAGGCTGTTAGTGTCATTTTTCTTCCTTAACGAAGACGCCGCCCGGGACCATGTGCCCCTTGCGGTCTTTGATCTCGTTCCACGCCGAGTTGAGACACTTCGGGACCGACAATCCATAGAAGTGCGTGTAGTTGATCAGGCAGACGATGATGTCCCCAACAGCATCCTGAATGCCGTCAAGACTGTGTTTGGCTTCTGCGTCTGCCAGTTCACCTATCTCGGAGATGGCTTTGAGCAACTGGGCCCGGGCGTTCGAGTGTTCGATGATCCCGCGTTCCATAGACCACTGGATGACGTTGTTTTGCAACGTCTCGAACTGGCCATTGAGTCTCGACAAGAATAGGTCCCGGAGTTCGTTGCGCTGCGCCTTGATGCACTCGGCGCGGTCGCAGTAGTAACTGCATGTGTGGTCAGTCATTTTTTCTTCTGATCCTGTTGGCGTTTTTCTATGGCCTTCTTCAGAGCCTCTTCAAACGTACCAGCCATCACCACCTCCACTCATCCCACAGCATCTTGGCAATCAGGCCACACATGAGCGTGACCATGACAGCCGTCATAACGACGATGTATGTGCCCAACAACTCCTCAAACATCTTTTCCTCCTTGTTCAGAGTTAACCCACCGACATCCACTGCATTTGGCATCTGTTGATCTATTGTCGTACTGACAGTCCGGGTTAGATCTAACGGGCGCTGTCACCATGTGTCGGGTGCCGTTCTTGTTCCAGCCGTCTTGAACCTCGAGCGTCGAGCGTAAGTGCGGTCTGCTGTGGCAGCCATAAAGGCTCATTCACCCCTCGCTCGGATGGCGGCGGCGCAGTCTAGGGTGCCGCACTGCCAATCGCTGTTACCGGGATACGGCAACTCCTCACACACACGCGCACACGCCTCGCGTTCTGCTGCTGCGACAAGAGTGGCGAAGCGTTCAAGTTCCGGCATGAAGTCTTGGAAGATTGACCACTCGCTGCCGCTTGCTTGTTTTGCCATGCGGATAATGTCATCGCGGTTCATGCAAAGCCCCCAAGTTCGCCCACTGGAATTGATCAGACATTAGAGCGTCGAAGTCAAAGTGACGCCCGAAGCATGACCGGAAAAAAACTTCTTCCTCGTCAAAGCCCCAGATCTGATTGTCATACATGTACACAGCACTCGGCATTGACCGGCGCCCAAGTACGAACTCTTTGCCCAATTCGGTAGCCCTCCACAAGCCAGACCGGGCGCCGCCTGATTCAATCAGTCTCCAGTTGGCCAACAGGGGATAGGTCTTGCTCTTCATCATCCAGCGTGGGGCGGTGTTCTGAACATCCGTCCAGCCCTCTTCGTCGGCATGAGCAACAATCCATTTGAGACACAGGGCTAGGTGCTGAGACAGTTTGTACTTGTACACCTTGCCCCAGCGATCGCAGCATGGACAGTGGCCGCCGGGGCCGGAGATGGATTCTTTCCACTCATGCCTCAGTTCAGAAAGAACCCAGTCCCGGCTAGAAGACGCTTGCCCTACCTCAAACATCTCCAGTTGTGTCATGGTCATGCCACCGGTTGAACCTTGGGCGGACGACCGAGACGCTTGCCGTTTTTTGAGACGCGGTTCTTCAGTGCGGCCCTTTTGATCGGGGCACTAATGGTCTTGACGATCGGCTCCACGACAGGGGTGATGGATTGAAGATCTTCCGAACGGAACGAGATCTCCACGTCGTTGTGCTTAATGGTCAAATGGAACATTGCTTTCTCCTCAGAAAGGGACGTCCCCGTCGAGCGGGTCGTCTTGGAATGTGTCGTTGTTCATGACGGTGCGCGATTGCCATTCAGGCGACGATGCAATCTTGTTCCTCAAGCCATCTGAGAACGTCTCGTACATCGCCATGTCGGCATTCGTTATGGTGAACATCTGGGCTTGGTTGTACCCGTCGGGTAGACCGGCCTTCTTGATGTTGGATGGCACCGGGTTGATGTTGGCAATGTTGGTGTA